>Ga0315548_1000765_pt1 | contig 29229 bp, 28 predicted proteins | sample SalMarSW160110MG_2_FD_202540 | JGI IMG/M metagenome (GOLD analysis project Ga0315548, IMG submission 202540) | Salt marsh sediment microbial communities from the Plum Island Ecosystem LTER, Massachusetts, United States - Salt Marsh Sediment SW1601-110 ... | reverse complement strand
TAGGCTCAGGTTATTACACCACTACTCCCCCAACCGATGGCTTGCTCGTGGAGGGCAACGTTGGCATCGGGACAACGGGGCCTGGGGCATTTTTGGATGTATATCGAGCCGATTATAATTATGTTCGGCTTGGTGGAGATTCCGCAACAACAGGTTCACCCCTTTTTGTATTCAGAAATGCTTCTTCGAACAATACCGATACTGCTTTGGCTCGGATAATTCAAGAAGCTTCGTCTGATGACCAGTTGGCATTATATGTAAGGGGTGATAGCTCAACCGCAAATACATTTGAAGTTTACAGTGGGGCAAATATTGGCTTAGCTGTTAATCCGTCTGGCGACGTCGGCATCGGGACAACGGAGCCTCTTGCTTATGATACAACTCCAACAAAATTTCATGTAAACGCAGGCGGGACTGCTGGGACAGTATCAGAAGTCGCAAGGTTTGCTGGAGCTACTGATGATGATGGCAGCGGGGGGCTTGTGAGAATAGGAACATCAAATGATAGGGGCATTTATATTGAGGGGGGCAGAACAGGAACTTTAAATTATGGGGCGCTTGGCGTTACGACTTATGACGGAAGTAGAATAGAAAGTATACGCATAGACACCAGTGGCAATGTTGGTATCAAGACAATAAGTCCAAATGCAAATTTAGATGTCGTCGGAGCAGATACTGTCCAGCTTTCAAGTACAAAAACAGATGCCCAGAATAAAGTGTGCACTATCTCATCATTGCCTTATACGGGAGAAACAGAAGGATATGCTCTAATTGGTGCTGATGCAAATTCTACAACTAATGCAGTTAGAATTGGGGGCGGAAGCACAGGACATAATGCTGCCAATGAAATAAGGTTTTACACGACGGCCGGATTGTCTACAAGAACGGGGACACAGCAAATGGCGATAGACAGCAGCGGCAACGTCGGCATCGGGACGACGGGGCCTGGGGCAAAATTAGAAGTAGAAGTAGCAGATACCTCCAATGTAGCTGGCATCTTAGTGGATAGCGATGAGGCGACCAATAATAATCCTGGCATTCAGATTGATATGGTTAACGGTGAGGGCATCCCACTGGTATTGACTCCTACAGCTGATGCGCCTGCAGCAACTACAGAGGGAGGATTATACGCGGACACTGACCATAATCTCTACTACTATAATGGCACTGGCTGGGAGGATTTAACCCCTGCTGCTTCTTTTAAAATTCCAGCCCATGAGATTATGGATCCTATTTCAGGAGAAGAAATTGAAGTAGGTGATTTTGTTTTGGGAACAATTGACAATACTCTTGATAACGGCGGGCTCCATGGGCTTTGGACTAAATGGGATAATGTGAAACAAGACCTGTTAGATGAGATTTATAGAGAATTTTCCCTTACTTCCTTTGGGACTGTTACTCCCTCCATCGACGGTATCGCAGTAATTGATGGAGATTCAACAGCTATTACTACTATTTTTGTTCAGAAAGTGAAAGATGTCCTTGCTTCATTGGGCTTGTTCATAGAAAATGGTATTGCCCAGATAAAAGAAATAGTTACTGACAAACTAACGGCAAAAACGGCCAGAATTGAGAGAATGGAAGTAGTTGACCAAGTAACAGGCGATATTTACTGCAGCTGGATTGAAAATGGAGAATGGAAAAAAGTAAGAGGAGAATGCGGGACAATTGAATTCAATGATAATGACAATGAGATAAAGGGTTGTATGGATACCGGGGCCTTGAATTACAACCTTGAGGCCACTATAGATGATGGCAGCTGTGAATATCCTCCGGCTGAAGTCCAGGGCTGCACTGGCCCAGAGGCAACAAATTACAACTCAGATGCAACAGTAGATGATGGCAGCTGTGAGTACCCAGAGTCAGAGTCAGAACCAGGACCAGAACTGCCAGTAGAGGAAATTCAAGGCTGTACAGATTCCGAGGCCATAAATTATAGTCCTGATGCTACTATAGATAATGACAGCTGTGAATATCCAGAACCCGAACCCGAACCCGAACCCGAACCAGAAATAATAGAGGGCTGTATTGACCCTGAAGCTACAAATTACAACCCAGAGGCAACAATAGATGACGGTTCCTGTACTTACCCTGAACAGGATGATATTGAGGGCTGTATGGATTCTGAAGCAGAAAACTACAACCCTGATGCTACTTTAGATAATGGCAGCTGTGAGTATGTTATTGAGGGATGCGCTGACCCGGAAGCCGTTAATTACAATCCCGAAGCAACAGTTGACAACGGTTCTTGTGAATATCCAATAGAGGGATGTATGGACACTGAAGCTCTAAACTACAACCCTGACGCTACAGTTGACAACGGCTCTTGTGAATATCCAATAGAGGGATGTATGGATTCCGGGGCCTTGAACTACAACCAAGAGGCCACTGTGGATAACGGATCCTGTCAATATCCTGAGCCCGAGTCCGAGCCTGAACCAGCTGCGGGAACGGACAGCCCAAGCGCAGACGAAACATTATAATTTAAGAATTTTATAATTTAAAAATTTCTAATAAATTTTAGAATTTTAAAATGACAGAAAATGAGCTTTGCGGAGGCAAGGCCTCCGCAGATGCCATCTGAGGACACGGATAGTCCAGCAATGGAGGATGTAAAATAAATGCAAAAATTTTTTATGAGTCCAAAATATTTAGAAATATTAGGTAAGTTTAAAAATAAACCAGCTGGAATTTTTATTGATGAAGCAAATTTGTTTTATTCCCAAAAAGCATTAGGATGGCATATTTATTGGCAAAAAGTTTTAGAATTCTTCAAGCAATTTTATGATATTAAAATAGCCCGATATTATATGGGCATGCCCCTTAAGAAAGAAGATCTTGAAAGAAATATTTTGATTAAAAACAGATTAGAAAAAGAGGGTTTTGAGGTTGTTACTAAGCCTTTGAAGAAGATATATTTAGATAATCAAAAGAAAGATTTTATATATAAATGTAATTTTGATGTAGAAATTACTCGTGATGTTATAAAAAATCTTAATCAGATTGAACTAATTTTATTAGCAAGCAGTGACAGTGATTTTATTGGTTTAAGAGATGAAGTTATGTTCCAGAAGAAAGGATTTATTTTTGTTTGTTTTGGACATAATGTTTGTTGGGAGATTAGACGATCTTATCATTTATTTTTTGAGGATATTAAAGAAAAGGTTCAGTATCAAAAATAAAACCCCGAAAATAAATTCGGGGTGAAGTCACTATTATCAGTATAGCAAACCCAGAAATCTTGTCAACCCCGTTAGATGTGAATAACCCATTTTATCTGATTAGATGCAGGTACAGGAAACGGACAGCCCAAAAACAGACGGAACACAATAATCATTCAACTTTAATTATGGATCCGAAAACTGAGAAAGTCTTAGAAAACTTAAAAGGGGAAAAAGTAGGAGTTTTTTGTGATGATTCTAATCTTTACTATTCATATAAAAATTATGGATGGCGAATTGATTTTGCCAAACTAAAAAGTTTATTAGAAAAGTATTGCGATTTGCAATTTATAAATTACTATGTTGCAATACCCGATAAATCAGACGCAGATCATAGAGGAACGCAAAATTTTATTAAGCATATTTCTCTTTTCGTAACCCTAAAAAAGAAAAAACTTAAATATATTCCTATTAAAAAACATATTGTCCGAAAGGGCGATGTTGATGTAGAGATTGTTTTAGATGTTGTAAGAACAATTAATGATCTTGATGTAACAATAGTAGTTAGCGGGGATAGTGACTTTTTGGAGCTCAAAAATTATGTAGTAAAAGATAAAAGGAAAAATATTATATTTTTTGGCTATGAAGAAAATATGGCTTGGGAATTAAGGCAGTGTTGGCATCTATATATGAATAGAATTAGAGATATTGTGGGTTTGAATACAAAAAATAAGCCCCAGGTTTGACTCTGGGGTTGCGAAGCTATTATCAGTATAGCAAAACCAGAGAGCTTGTCAACCTCGTTAGATGTTAATAACCCATTTCACCCGATTAGATGCGAGTAGAAGAGATGGGTAGTCCAGCCGTAGACGAAACATTATAATTTAAGGATTTTACAATTTAAAAATTTCTAATAAATTTTAGAATTTTAAAATGACAGAAAATGAGCTTTGCGGAGGCCTTGCCTCCGCAGACTTATGGAGTCGTATAATGTTCAAGACCCGACATTGAACACCCGATGTTGAACAGATTACAACGCCCTCAACGCCCGACGTTTTTGAAGATTCAATGTCGGGTGTTAACAATTCCTCAACATCGGGTGTTAAAAGTTTAAAAATACCTACAAAAGATATTTTTGTTTCTATGTGTCCCCAGAAGGAGTCGAACCTTCATCTGAGGCTCCGCAAGCCCCTGCTTTTTCCATTAAGCTATGGGGACATTTTTTTAATTTATCATAGAATTAGCTAAAAATCAATTACTGGATTGACTTGGTTAATTTTAAAGGGTAAAATAAAAATAGTTGGAGAGGTGTCTGAGTCTGGTTGAAAGAGAAAGTTTGCTAAACTTTTATAGGGTGTAATAACTCTATCGTGGGTTCAAATCCCACCCTCTCCGCATCAAGGTGGGTTGCTCCGAATTGGCAAGGAACTGGTTTTGAAAACCAGCGCCCCGCAAGGGGCTTGCAGGTTCGAGTCCTGCACCCACCGCATGTATTACATTTACATTCTGTTTTTGAATAATGGTAATTTATATAAAGGTAGCACAGAGAGCCTAGTGAGGAGACTAACTGAGCATAAAAATGGTAAAGTAGAATCAACTAGAAATTTTAGACCAGTTAAACTTGTACACTACGAGGCTTACTTATTCAAAAGTGATGCGAAGAGAAGGGAAAAATTTTTAAAAACAACCGAGGGTAGTAGATTGTTAAGAATGCAAATAAGAGATTTATTGAATAATACTGGGGGTTCGCCCCATCATCCGACCCCAGTCATCCGACAGGGTCGTCCTGTCATATGACGGGGCGAGTCCTGCACCTACCGCTTAATGGACTGTTTAATGTCGGGTTTTTTTGTCTTTTAAAACCCGATATTAAACAGATTTTATCCTCTGGCTACCACAACACCCCAGATCTCTTTGGCGCCGGCTGTTTTTAAAACTCTAGCACATTCTTCCATAGTTGAGCCGGTGGTAAATATATCGTCTATTAAGAAGATTTTTCTATTTTTAATTAGTCCTGGTTTTTGGCAGTTGAACACTCCTTTAATATTTTTTTCTCTTTGTTCTTTTTTTAACTCCACCTGGGCTGGAGTTTGTTTTATTTTAGTCAAGATATTATTAAAGATTGGAATTTTTAAAAATTTTGAAAGTTCCTTCCCAATTTCGTTTGTCTGGTTAAATCCCCTCTGTTTTAATTTCTTTTTATAGAGAGGAATAGGGACTAAAATAAATTCCTTAAAATTTGGTAGATTGTTTAAATTAATAAGATGAGTTAAAATTAAAAAAGCCAATGGCTTTGATAGTTCTTTGATATAAGGTTCATACTTAAATTGCTTTATCAATTTTTTTACTATAAAATTATCATAAGAAGCAGCGCAATAAAGACCGGCTAATTTTTTCGTTCTCCGGCAAAAATTACAGGTTTTGCCGTCAAGGACAATTTTGGGATAGGAACAAAAAGGACAATATTGCCTTTTAGAAACATCAATCAAGAAAAAGCAGTCTTGGCAAAGATAGCTTCCTTCTTTGCCGCAATTCAGGCAGAATTTTGGAAAGAGAAGGCCTAATAGAAATTCTTTAGTTTTAGATAAGAATTTTTGCATAATATTTCTCTGTTTAATGGGTCTGTTTAATGTCGGGTTTTTTGTCTTTCAAAACCCGACATTAAACAGATTTAGATACGATACCTTTATGTTATACCGAAACATAATTGTTTTCCACATAGTTCTTTTCTTCTTAGTATGATATAATTGGCAGTGAGGGAGAAGTGAAAATGCTTGCATTTTCACTTCGACCGAACGAACCAATTATTTCTGTAAGCCCGGCAGGATTCGAACTACCATCAAGTTTAGAAGCGAAAGAATAGGTCAAGTTCGAGGCACGACGACGAAGGAGTGTTAGATAACACTTCTAGGAGGAGTAACGAAGAAATTGGCCTATTATTTCGCTTCCCTGCGGGTGGGCGAATTTTATCTATCTTCTGCGTTGCTCGTCGCTTATGTGTAAATAACACACTTCACTCCTCGCGCCTTGAATCTGAATAAAATTCGCTCCGCTAAATTGATGTTAGTTCGAATCCTGTCGGGCATCATAATAATAGTATGTCTTGGTCTATTTTTAGGAAACATCCTAAAGGATTTTTAGGGATAGATATTGGCACTTTTTCAATTAGAGTTGTTGAACTGGGGAAAAAGGGCAAAAGCCTTGAGCTTGAAAATTATGGAGAAGTAAAAACCTTATCTATTAAAAAGAGGCCTTTTAGGGTTTTTGAAAAAAATACTCTTTTGCTTTCTACCAATGAGATAGCTAAAGCCATTCAATCTATTAATTTAGAAGCAGGAATCAAAACCAAAGAAGTGAATTTTTCTATTCCTGATTTTTGTAGTTTTTTCACGACCATAAAGCTGCCTCCAATGAGCAGAGAGGAAATTCCTCAGGCAGTAAGATATGCGGTTAGACCCTATATTCCTCTTCCCCCTTCTGAGATAACTTTAGATTGGAGAATAGCCGAAGGGGAGGCCTCTAAAACTCCTCTTAAAATTTTGGTAGTAGCTATACCCAATGATGTTATTAATCAATATAAAACAATTACCGAGCTTTCTAATTTAACTGTTAGGTTTTTAGAGCCAGAAGTATTTGCTTTAGCCAGGTCTTCAATTAAACCCCCCGCTTTTCCAAAAAAAGGGGGGGGTAAAGACAAGACCAAGGAGAAAATAATAGGTTTAATAGATATAGGGGCTCGAAGTACTACCTGTAGTATTGCGGAGAAAGGTGTTTTGGAAATAAGTCACAGTTTTAATATAGGGGGGAATGATTTGACAGAAGCTATAGCTAAATCTTTAAATATTGGTTATAATAAAGCCGAGGCAATAAAAAGAAAATACGGTTTATCCCAGTCAAATAATTTCGCCAAAGGCAAAATTCCCGCAGAGCGGGATTTGACAGGGTTAGTTTTTAAAAAGGAAAAAGATGTCAGAAGAATTTTGGCTCCTTTAGTTGACTTAATTTTAGAGGAAATTAAGAAAACTTTTCGGGATTTTTACCAAGTAGAGGGTGAAGAAATAGAAAAAATTATTTTAGCTGGGGGAACGGTATTATTGCCTGGTTTAAAAGAATATTTTTTGGCTGGACTGAAAAAAGAGGTAATAATCACTGAGCCATTTTCTGACATTTTATATCCGGCAATTCTTAAGCAGACCTTAGCGAAATTAGGACCATCTTATGCTATTTCAGTAGGTTTAGCCCTTAAGGGCTTTGAATAGATAGAAGCCGATAAACTATGGCGATAGAAATTACTCCTAAACTAAAAATTAAAGCACCCTTATGGGCAATGATTCTTTTGGGTCTTTGTCTAATTTTGCTTGCCGCTCTTCTTGCCAGCTATATCTATTTTAAAAAAGAGTCGGAGAAGCTAATAGAGGACCTGAAAATTACTCCTGCAGAGAATATATTAATCCAAGAGATTAAGGGAAAAAGTCAGGAACTTTCCTTATACCAGAAGAAAATAGATGACTTTGGAACCCTGATTTCAGAACGTAAAAAGGCAGTAAAGATTTTTGAATTTTTTGAACGAACAACTCATCCCGATGTTTGGTTTTCTAATTTTAATTTTGATTCTCAAAAAAATATGGTAAGAGTTTCTGGTCAAGCCAAAAGTTTTGTAGTTCTTGAACAACAGCTTAAAATTTTTAAAAAAGAAGAAGTTATCAAAGATGTAAATTTATCTGAGGTTTCAATAGGTGAAGAAGGAGGGGTTAATTTTTCTCTCGCTTTTGCCTTTGATAACCAGGTATTTGAGTAACCGCCGAACCACGCAGAACACTACACCGAACCACGCAGAATCCTTTTCAGCGTTGTTCAGCGTTAGCCAACGAAGTTGGCTAAAGTTCAGCGTAGTTCCGCGAATTTTGTATGTCTCGTCTTATTCCTATTATTAGTATTTTTCTTTTATTGTTTGTAGTTTTAGGCGGCTATTATTTTTGGTGGCCTGAATGTCAAAATTTTAAGAGTTTAAAATTAGGGCTTGAAAAAAAGAAAGTCCAATTTAAAGAAGCAGAAGAATATTTGTTAGAATTGAAAACTCTTTCCAACAAGTTGGCAGGATATAAAGATGAACTTGCCAAAGTTAATTCTGCCCTTCCTCTTGAACCTTCAATACCAGCCTTGTTTAATTTTATTCAAAAAACAAGCTCTGAAAACGGCTTAATTTTACAAAATATGAATGTATCTACTACATTCTCGCCGGTAGAAGCGCCAGTAGAAGCGCCAGTAGAAGCACAAGCAGAAGCACAAGCAGAAGCACCAGCAGAAAAAAGAGTTTGGGAAATCCCTTTTTCAATTACAGTTTCCGGCTCTTATTCGGCATTTAAAAATTTTCTTTCCGCTCTTTATAGAAACACCAGAATAATTAAGGTAAATTCTGTTGATTTTTCCTCTCCCTCAACATCAGAAGAGGGAGAAACAGGCCTATTTACCTTTAATTTGGACTTAAAAACCCACTGCTACCAAAAATCATTTTAACATTTTAATATTTAAACATTTAAACAGAATCAAATTCAATGTTTATATGTTTAGATGTTTAAATGTTTATATGAGTTTATGGCTATTGCATTTATTCAGAAAAGAAAAAAGCAAACATATTTAATTATAGCTTTAGTAATAATAGTTTTAGTTATAACTGTTGTTTTGAGACAGGGTTTTTTAAAGGAAAAAAAACTCATTGTAATTCCAGGACCGCTGGTTCCAGAGTATCCAAAAATAGAAATAAATTTTGGAGTTTTAGAAAAACCAGAGCTGATAGAATTTATTCCTTTTGAAGAAATTTTTCCCTTTGAAGAAGAAGTAGGCAGAGAAAATCCCTTTCTCCCGTACTAGCCTACAAGGCCCGACCTCATAATGAGGTCGGGTCTCGTAGGCTCAAGGTTTATGTCTCTTATTGAACAGTTAGTTAAAAAAGGAATATTAGATAAAACAAGAGCCACTGCCTTAGAATATGAAATTAAAACTTCTGGCCAGAAAGAAGAAGAAGTGATTTTGGAAAAAGGCATCGCCTCTGAGGATTTTTTATTTGGCTTAAAAAGCGAGAACTTAAAAATACCCCTGAAAACGGTTGCAGTTGGAGATGTTCCTTTGAAGGTTTTAGAAACAATTCCTGAAGAATCAGCCAGATATTATCGAATGATACCCTTTTTTAAGAAAGACGAGCACTTAGAAGTGGGAATGGTTTTTCCTGAGGATCTAAAGGCTCGGGAGGCATTAGAATTTTTAGCTCGTCAGAGTAAGTTTAGTTACCAAATTTTCTTAATTACTTTAACAAATTTTAATAAAATTTTAAGAAAATATCGAACCCTTAGAAAAGAAGTAACAGGGGCCTTAGAGGAATTAGAAGCCGAACTTAAAGTAGAGGAAATTAAGCCGGCGGCAATGGAAAAAATAGAGTTTGAAAGAATGGTAGAAGAAGCTCCAATTTCCAAAGTGGTGGCAGTTATCTTAAGGCATGCTGTTGAGGGGAATGCCTCAGATATACATATTGAACCGGTTAGAGAAAAAGTAAGAGTCCGATTTAGATCAGACGGTATATTACATTCTAGTATTTTTCTGCCGCTTAGAATTTTACCTTCAATAGTAGCCAGAATAAAAATTCTATCTGATTTAAAAATAGATGAAACTCGAATTCCCCAAGATGGCCGGTTTTCCACTAAAATTAGAGATAGAGAAATTGATTTTCGAGTTTCAACTTTTCCCACAATTCAGGGAGAAAAAGTAGCAATAAGAATTCTTGACTCTGGCCAAAGAAAAATAGATTTTGAGGAATTAGGAATAACCGGGAAAAATCTTAAAATATTAAAAGAGGCAGTAAAAAGTTCTTATGGAATGATTTTAGCTAGCGGTCCTACTGGCTCTGGAAAGAGCACTACACTTTATGCTATTTTGGGAGTTTTAAATAAAGAAGAAATCAACATAATGACCTTAGAAGACCCAATAGAATATCTTGTTGAGGGGATTAATCAATCTCAAGTAAGGCCGGAAATCGGGTATACCTTTGCTTCTGGGCTTCGCCATATGGTAAGGCAGGACCCTGATATCTTAATGGTGGGAGAAATTCGAGATGAAGAAACAGCCTCATTAGCTATCCACTCTGCTTTAACCGGGCATCTTCTTTTGTCTACCTTACATACAACCAATGCTTTGGGAGTAATTCCCCGCTTAATCGATATGGGGATAGAACCATTTTTGCTTCCTCCTACCCTAAATCTTGCTATCGCTCAGAGATTAGTAAGGAAACTTTGCCCCTATTGTAAAAAGAAAATAAAAGCAAAAGGAGAAGTAAAAAATTTAATTTCAGAAGAAATAAAAAATCTTCCCTTAAATATTAAAAAAAATATTAAGTTGTCTGAGGTTTGTGTTTATAAGCCGGTAGGTTGTAAAAGGTGTGACAAAGTAGGCTATTCTGGACGAATTGGAATTTTTGAGGTTTTAAAAATGACTGGTTCCCTGGCCAGAATAATTTTAAAAGAGCCGTCAGAAGCAAAAATTCAAGAAGAAGCTCAAAAACAAGAAATGGTTACAATAAAACAAGATGGAATATTGAAGGCCTTAGATGGCATTACTTCAATTGAAGAGGTATTAAGAGTAGCCGAAGAAAAATAGGATAGAAGCGGAACAACGCGGATAATTACGCAGAAAAACGCGGAAGAAGATATCAGCGTAAATCCGTGTAACTATCTGCGTTTATCTGCTTCCACAAACATGAAATCAATTTTATTAGTTGAAGATGACTCATTTTTAGTTGATATTTACCTTACTAAGCTAAAAGAAATTGGATTTTCAGTAAAAACAGCTGCTGATGGGGAGGAATGTTTAAAAAAAATAGAAGAAGAGGTGCCTGATATTTTGCTTTTGGATATTGTTTTACCTCATATTGATGGTTGGGAAATTCTCCGCAAGCTCAAGAAAAGCGATAAATATAATAAAGTAAAAGTAGTTATTATATCTAATCTTGGCCAGGAAGAAGAGGTAAAAAAAGGATTAAAACTGGGGGCAGAGAAATATTTAATAAAAGCCCATTATACCCCGAGTGAAGTAGTAGAAGAAATCAGGAAAATCTTGTAACCTATAACCTGTAACCTGTAATCTGTAACCTCTTTGAGTTACAAGTTATAAGTTATAAGGTTTGGGTTACAAGTTACAAGAAATATGGAGTATTCTTCAAAATTAAAAGAACTTCTCGAGAGTACCTTTACAGAGAAGGCCTCGGATTTGCATATTTCAGTAGGTCATCCGCCAATTTTGCGGATAGGTGGCAGATTGATGCCTTTGGTTAAAATGAAAAAGATTTCAGCAGAAGATGCTCGAGGATTTGCTTTTGAATTAATGACTGAGGAGCAACAACAAAAATTTCTCCAAGATAAAGAAATTGATTTTTCTTATAGTTTTAGAGGAAAAATAAGATTTAGGGTTAATGTCTTTTTTCAAAGAAAAAATATTTCCTCTGCTCTTCGTCTGATTTCCTCTAAAATTAAAACTATTCAAGAATTAAATCTCCCCCCGATTTTACATGAATTTATCCGACATTATCAGGGCTTTGTATTGATTACCGGCTCATCCAGTCAGGGAAAATCCACTACTTTAGCCGCCTTAGTTGATGAAATAAATCATCTTAGGGCTTGTCATATAATTACCATTGAAGATCCCATTGAGTATCTTTTTGAAGATGATAGGTCAATTATTGACCAAAGAGAGCTTTACCGGGATACTTTAAGTTTTGCCAAGGCATTAAAATCTACTTTTCGTCAGGATCCCGATGTAATTATGGTGGGAGAGATGAGAGACCCTGAGACCATATCAACTGCCATCACCGCAGCTGAAACAGGCCATTTAGTTTTGGCTACCCTTCATACAAATTCAGCTGCCCAGACTATTGACCGGATTGTTGATGTTTTTCCAGGCAGCCAGCAAGCCCAAATTCGGTCTCAACTTTCTGGTTCGCTTCTGGGAGTAGTTTCCCAAAGGTTACTACCAAGAATTAAAGGGGGATTGATACCTGCCTGTGAGGTGATGATAAATACTCCAGCTATTGCTAATTTAATTCGGGAAAATAAAATTTATGAGATACCAATGGTTATTGAAACTTCAGCTGAGATGGGAATGATTTCTTTAGATAGATATTTAGCTAATTTAATAAGGGCAAAAGAAGTTGATTTAGAGACGGCTTTAATTTATTCATTAAACCCAACCGAACTGAGGAACTTGGTCCGCCGATAAAGTATGAAATTCAACTATCAAGCAAGGTCTAAAACCGGGGAGATTCAATCAGGAGTAGTGGATGCCCTCAGTAGAGAAGCTGCTTTTGCTGTTTTAAGGGCTCATGGAATTTTTGTGACTGCTTTAGAAGAAAAAGTCTCTCCTTTTTATGCCAAGAAGTTGAAAATTTTCCAAAGAATTACCAAGAAAGATATTGTGGGCTTCTCCCGGCAATTGGCGATTATGCTTAAATCCAAGGTTTCTTTAACCGAGACATTCCGAACCCTTGCCAGACAAACAAAAAATCCTAATTTTAGAGAAATAATTTCAAAGGTTGGTAAAGATGTGGAAGGGGGAACTCCTCTTTCTAAAGCCCTTGGTTCTTTTCCAAAAGTTTTTTCTAGCTTTTTTATCAATATGGTAAAATCTGGAGAAGCCTCTGGCAAACTTTCCGATGCCTTTTTGTATTTAGCCGATTACTTAGAAAGAGAATATAATTTTCGTGGTAAAATAATAGAGGCAATGATTTATCCTCTTTTTGTTCTCTTGGTTTTTTCAGCAGTTGCTATCTTGATGATTGTTTATATTCTTCCCCAGCTAACCAGTGTTTTAGAAGAAACCGGACAACAACTTCCTTTAATTACTCGGCTCGTAATGGCCCTCTCAGATTTTTTAAAGAGCCGAGGATGGATTGTAATTTTAGTTATTATTTTTCTGGCAATTTTTATTTTTCGATATCTCAAAAGTAAAAAAGGTAAAAAAGTTTTTGACAGAATTTTACTAAAATTACCTTTAATAGGTCCTTTTTTGAGAAAGTTTTATCTTTCCCGTTTTGCCTTAAATCTTTCCACCTTGGTTTCAGGTGGCTTGCCCATTAGTCAGGCATTAGAAATTACTGGTGAGGTGGTAGGTAATGAAGAGTATAAAAAAATTATTAGAGAAACTAGAGATGAAGTTGAGAAAGGAACAACGATAAGTATAATTTTAGCAAGATATCCTAAATTCATTTCTCCTCTTTTTTATCAGATGATAGTAGTAGGAGAAAAAACCGGTAGTTTAGGTTCGTCTTTAAAAAATGTGGTAGAATTTTACCGAGAGGATGTAGACCGAAGTTTAAATAATTTTGTAAGACTCCTTGAGCCGATATTCATTATACTTTTGGGAATACTAGTAGGAGGATTGGTAGCGGCAGTTATAATACCTATTTATTCAATTGCGATTTGAATTTTGATATTTTTTAGTTTTCCACAGCCTGCTTTGATATTAGATATTAGTATAGTATAATAAGTTAAGTGTTAAAAACTAAAAGGTCGAAGATAAATAAAGTTATCAATTCACCCTGTTAAATAATTTCGCTGAAAGCGAAATTGCTGCGAAGCAGCATTTAACAGGGTAAAAATAAGATAATTATGAAAAAAACAGGTTTTACCTTAATTGAACTTTTAGTAGTTATTGCTATTATTGGTATTTTGGCGGCAATTGTTTTAGTTTCTTTAGGCGGTGCTCGGGCTAAAGCCAGAGATGCTAGGATTGTTACGGCTGTATCTCAGATTCGAACTAAAGCCGAGTTAGTGAACGCGGCTGAGGGTGGTTATACTAGTTTAGCTTGCACCTATGATGCTGAAACGACAGCTCTTTGTAATGATGTTGATAAAAACTGTACTGTAACAGGAGGAACAGGGGACACTTGTACTGTTGCGGGGACTACAGACGTAGTAATCCATTCAGATGCTACTCACTACTGTGCCTATACCGGTTTGAATACCAAATACGGCGGAGCAGGCGATTGGTACTGCGTAGACAGCACAGGAGTGGCTGGCAACACCACGACTAATCCCATTGGCGGAGGTTTTTGCGATGGCTCAACTTTTGTTTGTCCATCCTTAAGATAATTATTGTTCAACACTCGACATTGAACCCCCGGTATTGAAGATTACTATTAAAGATTTTTTAGCAATTAAAACCCACTAAAAGCGGGTTTTAATTGGATATTTGAATGACAAGGATTTTTGGAAAAAAATCAAAAGGATTTATCCTTCACCTTTCTTCCAGAAAAGGCGAAGGGTTTACCTTAATCGAACTTTTGGTAGTGATTGCTATTATTGCAATAATAGTTAGTGTTAGTTTAGTTGTTGTAATGCGATATAGAGACAAAGCAAAAAATACCAGAATTGCGACCAGTTTGGTTCAGGTAAGAAATATAGCTGCAAGTATTTGTACTGATGAGGGCAGTTATGAAAGTATTTGTGCTGCTGACAAGACTATTAATGAAAGTTATTCATCGGATCTTAAAGTTATTGAAAATGATGTATTTAAATTTATCGGCTTATATCCTGATTGTTACGCCTCCCCAAATTCTTATTGTGTCCAATCTAAGTTAATTAGAGGAGGTTATTATTGTGTAGATTCTTCTGGACTTGCCGTAGAAATATCCGATTCATATTGTGAGGCAGGTAATATCAAATGCATTGCTCCTTAGCGAATCAATGTTCAATACCCGACCCTGAACACTTTGTAGAGATGCTGTTTTAGCAATCAACGAGGACGGGCCTCGTTGATAGATTATGAGACCCGACCGAGCACTTAAATTGAGTGCTCGGTCGGGTCTTGTTTTCTTTAAAATATAATTTTAAAATAAAATAACAATCATGCCCCGTAGAGAAATTTCGAAAGGTCCCTACGGGGCAAATAAAAAAATTTCGAAGAAATTTTTAATTCGAAATTCTTCTACGGGGTATGACGATCGCTTTTTATTTATTTGTTTTTGTTTTCGGTTTAGTTGTTGGAAGTTTTTTGAATTGTCTAATTTATCGGCTTGAAAAAAAAGAAAGTTTTCTAAAGGGCCGTTCCTATTGTCCTTATTGCAAGCATATTCTTGGTTGGAAAGATTTAATCCCTCTTTTTAGTTTTTTATTTTTAAAAAGAAAATGCCGTTATTGCCATAAAAAGATCTCCTGGCAATATCCTTTGGTCGAAATAGCAACAGGGCTTTTATTTGTATTAATTCTCAATTTTTCCGCCTTTGGCGAACCAGCTCTAGGCTGGCAAAACCTACTCACTACTTGTTTCTTATTTGTTATCTCCTGTTTTTTGCTCATAATTTTTGTCTATGACCTTAAACATTTCATAATTCCCAATAAGATAATCTACCCGGCAATTTTAATAGCTTTGATTTATCGCTTAGTTACGATTTACGATTTACGATTTACGATTTACGAATTTTTATATCCTTTTCTTGCTGCTTTTGGTGCCGCAGCATTTTTTCTAATTATTATTCTCATTTCCAAAGGCAAGTGGATGGGAGTTGGCGATGTTAAGTTGGCTTTTTTTATGGGTCTTTTACTTAGTTTCCCCAATATTTTAGTTGCTTTGTTTTTATCTTTTCTAATTGGTGCTATAGTAGGAGTAGGATTAGTTTTGACAAAGAAAAAAACGTTTAAAAGTGAGGTACCTTTTGGACCATTTTTAGTAACCGGAACATTTATAGCTCTATTCTGGGGGAAAAATATAATTCAGTGGTATTTAGATATATTCATCTAAACATCTAAACATATCAACATATCAACATCTAAACATATCAACATTTAAACATTAAATTGAATTCTGTTAAAATGTTAATATGTTAAAATGTTAAAATGAAAAAAGGGTTCACTCTCATCGAGGTAATAATAGTAATAATTATTATTGGTATTTTATCAGCAATACTTATACCTAATTATCAGAACTTTAGAAGACAGTTAGCCCTTCAACGTTCAGCTACTAAATTAGCTCAGGATATAAGAAGGGCTCAGGCAATGGCAATGTCAGCAGAAAAATGTGAAACTTGTCCAGCCTCCTCCGATTACAAATTTGGCTGGGGAGTAGTTTTTAAAGAAATAGAACCAGAGTATTACACAATATTTGCTGATTGTAATGGTGATGGGAATTATAGTTCTGGTGAGGATGAAGAAGTTGAAAAAGATATAAAATTTGAAGAGGGTGTTAAAATTGATTCGCTTTCTAGTAATTTTTTGCGTATTACTTTTACTTCTCCTGACCCCACCGTTACTATAAAACCAGCCTCTCTAAATGAGATCGAAATAACCCTTGTCTTAAAAAATGATCCAACAAGCACCAAAAAAATTAAGGTAAACAAAGCCGGTTTAATTGATGTTGATTGAAAAATCATCTAAACATATAAACATCTAAACATATCAACATTAAATTTAATTCTGTTTAAATGTTAAAATGTTAAAATGAAAAAAGGTTTCACCCTTCTTGAAGTCATAATCGCTATTTTTGTAATTTTGGTTGGAGTAGTGGGCACTTTCGCTGCGACTCAGCAAATAATTTCTTATACCTCTTTTTCTAATTCTAAACTTACTGCTGTCTATCTTGCTCAGGAAGGAATTGAGATTGTCAGGGATATAAGAGATACCAATTGGCTGGATCCTGCTAATCCTTCATGGGACGATGGCTTAGGGTCTGGAAATTGGCAAGCAGATTATAATGATTCAAGTTTGTTTCCTTATAACGGAAATTTTTTAAACCTTGAAACTGCTGGTTTTTACGGATACGAGGGGGATACTCCAACTAAATTTAAAAGAAAAATCACTATTAATTCTGTTGACACTAATAGTGATGGTGAAAATGACTTAGAAGTTACTGTTTTAGTAGAGTGGGAAGACCACGAAATAACTATCTGGGAGAATCTATATAATTATCGATAATTCATCTCAACATATCAACATGATAGCATTTTAACATTAGATTTAATTCTGTTAAAATGTTGAAATGTTAAAATGAACAAGGGATACACCTTAATAGAAGTATTAGCAGCTGTAGTCATCTTCTCTCTAATTAGCGGAGCGGCTTTGGGGATTTTTGCTTTAGCTATTAAAATCCAGAAATATAGTTTGGCTTCTCAACAACTTTTAGACCAGACTGGTTATGCTATGGAATATATGAACCGAGCAATAAGGATGGCAAAGAAGAATGGAGGAGAGTGTAGTAATATGGATATAGGTAAGAATTATGAAGAAACCCTGGTAGGAAGGGGAATAAAATTTGTCAATTACAAAGGCGAATGTTTAGAATTCTTTCAGGATGATACAGATAATCAATTAAAAGTAAATAAATGGGAAGATGGAATAAAGATTTTCGATACTGTTGAGTTAATATCAGATGATTTTGAAGTAACTTCTCTTAATTTTAATATTTCCGGGGACGAGCCAGGAGATAATTCTCAGCCGAAAGTAACTATCTATATGGAAATAAAAGGGAAAAATATGAGTCCTTTGCCAAAAATAAAAATCCAGACCACTCTATCTCAGAGAAACCTTGATGAATAATGTTCTCTGTCCTCTACCTATCCATATAGCATCAACTCAGCGGAGCGAATTTTGGTCAGATCTGTCCTGGCTTCCCTCATATTACATCCATTTGACGGAGCGAATTTTGGTCAGATTCAAGGCGCGAGGAAAGAAGTGTGTTATCTACACATAAGCGACGAGCCCCGTTAGAGATATGTTTTTTCTTTATTTTATTCTTTGTTTTTGTGCTACAATATAACAAAGGTCGGGCAATAGAACAGTTCTTTCCAAAAAGAACTATTTTCCTAAAATTAGAAATATGATTATTTTGTATGTTATTTTAGGGGTTTTACTTGTAGTGGTTTTGTGGGCAATTTTTGCTTATAACCGTTTAGTAACTCTTTGTAATCGGGCAAAAGAGGCCTGGTCAGATATTGATGTTCAGTTAAAAAGAAGATATAATTTAATTCCTAATTTGGTTGAAACAGTCAAGGGTTATGCTATCCATGAAAGAGAGCTTTTTGAAAAAGTTACTCAAGCAAGGACCCAAGCAATGGGCGCTAAAACAATAAAAGAGCATTCTGAAGCTGAAAATGCTCTTTCTTCTACCCTAAAAACTCTCTTTGCTGTAGCTGAAAATTATCCTCAATTAAGAGCATCAGAAAATTTTTTGGAACTTCAGCGAGAGATTCGGGATACTGAAGATAAAATTCAAGCAGCCAGAAGATTTTACAATGCTAATGTTAGAGACCTGAATATCAAGATTGAAGTTTTTCCAGCCAAAATTATTGCCTCTTTGTTCGCTTTTAAAAAGATGGACTTGTTTGAAATTGAAGAAGCCGCTTCCCGAAAACCAGTAAGCGTGAAGTTCTAATATTCTACACCCGACCTTGAACATCCGACATGACACTATACACTCAAGCCGAATCCAACATCCGAAAGACTTGGCTATATTTGACCTGTTTTTTAATTTTTGTCATTACTCTCGGTTGGTTAATTTCTTATTTTGTTGGGAGCTATATTATCTTATGGCTGGCTGTGATTTACAGTATTTTGATGAGTTTTTTTAGTTATTGGTATTCTGACAAAATTGTTTTGGCAATGAGCCGGGCTAGACCTATTAAAAAAAAAGATAATCCTGAACTTTACCGAGTTGTTGAAAATCTTTGTATCACCGCCGGACTTCCCCTACCTAAAATTTATATTATTAATGAAGCCCAACCCAACGCTTTTGCTACTGGTCGCGGCCCAAAACATGCTGTAGTGGCAGTGACTCAGGGGCTGCTTGACCGGCTGGAAAGAAATGAACTGGAAGGAGTAATCGCCCATGAACTGGCCCATATTGGCAATAGGGATATATTATTATCAGCTGTTATTGTTGTTTTGGTTGGAATAATTGTGGTATTGACTGATTTCTTCTTTCGGATTAGTTTCTGGGGAGGATTGGGTAGGCGGACTAGCCGAGATGGAGGACAAATAAGACTGATTATGCTTTTGATTGCTCTTGTTTTGGCGATTTTAGCTCCTTTGTTTGCTACTCTAATTAAATTAGGAATTTCCCGAAAAAGAGAATTTTTAGCCGATGCTAAGGGAGCTCTTTTAACAAGATATCCCCAAGGACTGGCTAAAGCCCTTGAAAAAATTTCTAAAAACCCGAACCCCTTGCCCGGCGCTAATAATGCCACTGCCCATCTTTATATTGCTTCACCATTTAGAGGGAAACGATCTCAGAGTTGGCTGACCAAGTTGTTTATGACTCATCCCCCGATTGAAGAGAGGATAAGAGCCTTGAGGGGAATGAAGATATAATAACGAACAATAAACAAAGAGCAATGAACAATAAAAATTCTTACTTATGGTCTGTTGGTATTTGATATCAACAGATAGTCTGTTGATATCAAATACCAACAGACGTTAATATTATTGTTCGTTGTTTGTTGTTCGCTGATAAAATGACTTGCCCAATTTGTAAAAAACCTCTTTCAAGCATAGTTTTTCATAATGTTGGGGTAAATTATTGTCCTATTTGCCTTGGTCTTTGGTTTGAGGAAGAAGAATTAAGATGGGCCAAAGATGAGAAAGATAAAAATTTAAATTGGTTGGACATTGATTTATGGAAAGAGGAAAATAAATTCAAAGTTTCAGCCGGAATTCGGCTTTGTCCTTCTTGTCGTATCCCTCTTTATGAGGTATATTATGGAGATTCGGGAATAATTGTTGATGTTTGCAATCTTTGTCATGGGATCTGGTTAGATAGAGCTGAATTTAAAAAAATCATTGATTGGCTTCACCAAAAGGCAGATTATGAAATTTTGAATAACTATGCTAAAAACTTATTTAAAGAGCTCGCTGAGATTTTTACCGGACCTGAAACCCTGAGAGAAGAAATCTTGGACTTTTTAACAATTTTAAAACTTTTGAATTATAAATTTACTGCCCAACATTTAACAATTTCCAAAATAATTTTAGAATTACCCAGATAGGCCCTCCTTCGCTGAAGCTTCGGAGGGCAAAGGAAGGGTGCCGGAGCGGTTCAACGGGATGGCTTGGAAAGCCATGACCTTTCGGGGTCTCGTGGGTTCGAATCCCACCCCTTCCGCCTTCGCCTCGCCGAAGTTCAACCAAAGATTGAACGAAGGCGGGTTTCGCCTCGCTTTTCGGCCTTCGGTTCGACGGAGTCGGCCTATGGCCAGACAAAGTCGGCTCGGCTACGGCGAGATAAATCCGCCTAAGTCTAAATATGTATTATGTTTATGCGATTAAATGTGGAGATGAGCGATTTTATGTAGGTTGTACAAATGATTTGCAAAATAGAATTGAGAGATACAACAAAGCACAAATTCCGGCAACTAAAAATAGGTTGCTTATAAAACTTATTACCTATATAGTTTTTAACAGAAAACATACAGCTTTTGAGTTCGAAAAATATTTAAAATCAGGTTCGGGTCGGGCATTCCTGAAAAAGCATTTCATATAAAATGAACAAATTACAAAAGTCGCAAGTTAGAGCGGTCAATAAGCCAAACGTTCAAACTATAGCAAAAATTGCCAAAGCTCTTGGTATTTCGATAGGAGAACTAATAAAATAAATCTATGGCAAAATGGCATTTTTGGGGCGAAAAAGAATTCTCGGATGTATATGAAAATATATACATAAGAAGTGTTATGGAAGATTGGTTTAACATTGTTTTTGAAATAGTCAAAGAATTTAAAAAAGTCAAAAAAGTTGGAGAAAAAAAACAAATATTGGACATCGGAGGTGGTGAGGGGCATACGACAAAGCAAATTTTAGATAGACTAGAGGAAAATTATGAATGTGATTTATTAGAACCAAATGAGAATGCTTTGGCATCTGCGGAAGCTTTTTTGACGCCAGAAAACAATATCGGAAAATCATATTCAAGGACTCTTGCAACGTTTAAACCTGAGAAAAAATACGATATTGTTTTTACCTCCCACACAAATTATTATTGGGCAGTAAATCAAAAAGACTATAATGCCCAATTGACTAGATTATTAAATTTCTTGAATAAAAATGGAAAATTTCTGATGTTAACTTTACCCAAAGAAAGCGACCATTACAGAACAATGTTAAGACAAGTATATCCAAGTTTTAATTATGCACAATATATTATAAGTTTTTATAAAAAGTTGGGATTAAATGTAGAAGTCAAGAAACTTAAAATGAGAATGTATGTAGGAGATATTTTAAGCACAAAAAAATTCTTTGATTTAAAGATATTTTATAAATTTATCCACAACACCGATTCTTTTCCAAGCGATAAAGAAAGTAGAGAGTTTCTGAAAAAAATCCAAAAATATCAAAAAGACAAGTATCTTGATTTTAAAGATTGTTTGATCGGAGTCTCAAAGAAACAAATTGCCGCCAAACCCCGGTAGCAGAAACCTTGTTTCGCTACGGGGTAAAGATTTTTTGGATATATACCGTCCCAGTAAAAATTATTATGAAAATTCAAAACAGAGAACTGCATCGGATTGCTTCTACAGCTATTATTTATAACAAGGATAAAAAATATTTATTAGTTAAACGAAGTTTAGATAAAAAAGATTTTCCCGGCAGATGGTCTGTGCCAGGCGGAGGATTGGAAGTTGATGATTATATTGATTTGCCTAAAAATAATGAGAAGCTTTGGTACTTTGCCATTGAAAAATCTTTACGGCGAGAGGTAAGAGAAGAAGTTAATCTAGAAGTTGGCAAAGTAAAATATCTTTTGGATATGGCTTTTATTAGGTCGGACGGTATTCCAGCTATCATTTTGAGTTTTTACTGTGCCTATAAGTCAGGCGAAGTAAAACTCAATAAAGAGAACACTGATTGTGTTTGGGCAACGTATAAAGAGGCGAAGAACTACGATTTAATAGGGGGATTATTGGGAGAAATAGAAATGGTTGATAAGATATTAGAAGGCGACAATACTGATAAAATTGAGCATAATGATTTAGAATAGTAATTTTTTAAATATGAATTTTCAAAATTTTTTTCAAAGCCTAATATCCTGGTTTATTTCTCATGGGATAAAAATAATTATAATTTTATTTGTGGCTTGGCTGGCTGTTAGAATTAGTAAAGCTTTTATTTCCAGATTAATAAAAACTCTTATTGAGAAAAGCAGAGAAATAGTAAAAGATGCTAAAACTCAAGAGCAAAGAGCCAAGACGCTTAGTAAGATTTTTATCTATAGTTTAAAAATAGCGATTTGGACAATAGCAATTTTGATGATTCTTCCGGAGTTTGGAGTTAACGTTGCGCCTCTTTTAGCCGGAGCAGGGTTGGTAGGTCTGGCTATTGGCATGGGAGCTCGAAATTTAATTCAAGATTATTTAAGCGGACTTTTTATATTGTTTGAAGACCAATATCGGGTTGGCGAAGAAGTAGAGATAGGTGGCAGAAAGGGGAAAGTTGTAGATTTGGCTTTAAGGCAAACAGTTATCAAAGATTCCCAAGGAGCCATTCATTATATTTCCAACGGTCAGATAAAGAGCGCTTCCAATCTTTCAAGGAGGTGAATCTGTTTTCTACAAAACCGACGTTAATTTACAAAACCCGACGTTTAAAATTCTCAACGTCGGGTTTTAGATTAACAATGTCGGGTTTTGTTTTTGAGTCTAGAATTATTTTCGGGCTTTATTTTTTCTTTAGAATTTCATAATATACTTTTTCATATCCATCTACCATTTTTGAGGTACTAAATTTTTCTTCTACTCTTTTTCGGCAATCTTTTCTATCTATCTGGTCAATTTTTTTAACTGCTTCAACTGCTTCTTTGACGTCTTTAACCACAAAACCGGTTTTTCCATTCTTAATTATCTCTCTTGCTGAACCTCTGTCGAAAACAATAACCGGAGTTCCGCAAGCCATCGTCTCTGTTAGAAATAGCCCAAATGGTTCTCTCCATTGAATTGGAGCGAGTAGCGCTTTGGCATTTTTTAAAAGTTCCACCTTTTTTTTATGACCGATTTCGCCAATAAATTTAATTTGTTTTCCATCAATTAAAGGATTTACTTGCTCTGAGAAATATTTTTTATCAACTATATCAATTTTCGCAGCCATGATAAGTTTCATTTTTACTCTTTTCGCTATTTTTATTGCTTCAACTGGTCCTTTCTCTGGCGACATTCTTCCTAAAAAAGCCAAATAGTCTTTAGGCTTTTTATTGAAGGGAAAAATATTTGTATCAATTCCATTATAAACATTTCCAACAAAATTGAGACTCGGAAATGGTTCTCGTTGATTTTTGGAGATAGAGACATACTTATTTTTTTTGAATTTACCATAAACTAATCTTTGATAGTCAACATTAAGAGGACCATGGAGAGTAGTGACAATTGGCATTTTTATAACCGGAGAAAAAGGAAGTAATCTCCAACCTAAATGATTATGGATAATATCAGCATTAATATTGTTTAGATATTCAAGTATTTTGCCAGCGCCAATAAATTTTAGAGAATCTCTTGTTTTCAGGTCCTGGGCTTCGGGATAAGTTCGGAGGGCCTTTGGGAATACCGGCAATAATGTTGCTTTTGTTTGAGAATCACCAGAAGCTATAAGATAGACCCGATGGCCTCTTTCAAGTAATTCTTGAGTGATATTATATATCACTAATTCAACTCCGCCATATTTTTTAGGCGGAACACTTTCTTCAAAGGGTGATATTTGAACTATTTTCATATTAATTCTTGATATAGTTTTGCTACATCTGAAGAAACATTTTCCCAGCTGTAATTTTCTTTTACCATTTTTTCGGCATTTTTAGTTAATTTATTTCCGAGCTTCTTATTTATAAAGAGTTCTACAATTTTTTTTGCAAGACCTCTGTAGTTCCCCGACGGGAAAAAAAGTCCTGTTTTCCTATTCTGGATTATATAAGAGAGTCCTCCAATATTTGAAGCAATAACGGGCACCCCGCAGCGCATTGCTTCCAATGAAGTCATTCCGAATGGTTCATAATAAGGAGAGGTTATAAAGATGTCGCTCGATGAATAGTAATAACGAAGTTTTTCTTGGTCTCTTCTGCCTAAAAATAGAACTTTTTTTTCAATTCCTAATTCTTGAGCTATATTTTTTAATCGTTTTATTTCTTGCTTATCAGCCATATCACCCCTTTTACCAATTTTTCCTCCAATAATTACTATTTTTAGGTCTTCCTTAAATTTAGATAATTTTTTAAGGACTAAAGGAAAAGACCGGATTATCGTTTCTATTCCTTTACGCCAGTCTATGCGTCCAATATAGATGATAATCTTATCTTTTTCAGGGAGATTGATATAATCTCTAGCATTTTTAAAGTTTATTTTTCTGAAACGTTTTAAATTAACGCCGCAAGGGATTATTTTTATTTTATCTTCTAACCCAAAATCATAATAGTGAATAAGGTCTCTTTTTTCGGGTGGGCTAGTGGCAATTATTCTATCAGTTGCTTTCATAATTTCTTCCTCGGTCCTTAATCGTTTTCCAAATTTTTCAATATTAGCATCTTCTTTTTCAAATTTTTCTAAGGCGCGGTGGCGTATGTGGCCCAACGAGTGAAAGGTTTCTACCATTGGAACATGTAATATTCTTTTAATTTGGGCCGCTACCCATCCTCCCAAATAATAATTTCCGTGAACTATACTATAATTAAGTTTATTTTTCTCTTTATAAGTAAGAAAATTACCAAGGAACTCTGGTAATTTATCTAATACTTCTTCTTTTGCTATAGAATAACGGGGCCCTGCTTTTAAATAGATAATGTTTATGTTTTTCCCATAACTTCTTACCATTTTTCTTCTTTTTCTGGTTAATCTGGTAAAAACATCAACTGACCATCCCATTTGTCCCAATCGTTTACTTAATTCTGAAACATAGACATTTTGTCCTCCTGCTTCATGCCCTCCTAATTTAGCTGAGGGGTCAGAGTGAACACTAATCATTGCCACTCTTTTACGATGATTGTTGTTTTTTCTTTTATTATTGTAATTATTCTTATTATTATTCATATTTTTTCATTTTGTTTTTTAAAAATGGAATCCCGTTATTCTACGGGACATCAGTGTTCATTTTTGTTTTAGTATGTATTTATTCTATATCTTAAGCATATTGTGTCAAGTTCAGAAAGTTAAAAAACTGTTGAATTAAGGTCTGCTGTTGCATTTTAACCTTCTTTTTGCCGTAATCATTATTGTTTTTCTGAGGATTTTGTGTTAAAATAGTTCTATAATTATTGTTGAGGTTATGTTGAGTTCTCCAATTGAGGAAATTAGAGACAGATTAGACATTGTAGAAGTTATTGGCAGTTATATTAAACTCCAAAAAGCCGGGGCAAATTACAGAGCCCTTTGTCCTTTTCATTCTGAAAAAAAACCCTCTTTTTTTGTTTCTCCTAGCCGCCAAATCTGGCACTGCTTCGGAGCGTGTGGAACCGGAGGTGACATTTTTAAATTTGTGATGAAAATTGAGGGGGTTGAGTTTGGGGATGCCTTGCGGATTTTGGCTCAAAAAGCCGGAGTTGAGCTGAAAAGAGAAGACCCAAAATTAAAAACTGAAAGGCAGCGGCTTTATGAAATTTCCGAATTGGCTTGTTGCTTTTTTGAAAAACAACTTAAAGAGAGTAAAACGGGTAAAGAGGCAAAAAAGTACCTTTTAGATCGAGGGCTCAAAGAGGAAAGTATAAAAAAGTGGCGTTTAGGTTATGCGCCAGATACCTGGCAGGGTCTATCTGATTTTTTAGTTAGCAAAGGTTATAAAAGAGAAGAAATAGAAAAAGGTGGTTTGGCTTTAAAATCTGAAAGAGCAGGGAACTATTATGATAGATTTCGGGCAAGGATTATCTTCCCTATTTTTAATTTAAGTTCTCAAACAGTTGGATTTGGGGGCAGGATATTAGAAAATCAAAAATCAAAAATCAAAAATCAAAAATATGATGAAGTTGCGAAATATATGAATAGCCCCGGTACTCTTCTTTATGATAAAAGCCGAATTTTATACGGTTTAGACAAAGCAGGAGCAGAAATTAGGAAAAGAGATAATTGTATTTTAGTAGAGGGCTATGTTGATGTGATTATGTCGGCTCAGGCCGGTTTTAAAAACGTAGTAGCTACCTCGGGGACTGCCTTAACAAATTTTCAATTAAAAAATCTTAAACGTTATTCAGATAATCTCTTAACTGCCTTTGATATGGATGTTGCTGGAGATTCGGCAACCAAAAGAGGAATTGATTTGGCTCAGACCTTAGGTTTTAATATAAAAGTGGTGGCTATGCCTGAAGGTTCTGATCCAGCAGATATTGTTTCCCAGAACCCTAAAGATTGGGAAAATTTAGTTCAAAAGGCAGAATCAATTCATGATTTTTATTTTGAAAATGTCTTATCTAAATTTGATAAAAATACTTTAGAAGGGAAAAAGGAAATCTCAAAGGTTTTACTGCCGGTTATTAAAAAAGTTCCCAATAGAATTGAAAAAAGTTTTTGGATTCAAAGTTTAGCTAAAGTCCTGGAAATAAAAGAAGAAGATGTATTGGAGGAATTTCAGAAAACAACCTATGAACCGGTCAGGGCAAGAGGTCCGAAAGGAATTGAACAAATGGACCAAAAAACAAGAGCTTTACCGCCAAAAACAAGAAAAGAACTTTTAGAAGAACAATTGATTATTTTAGTTATTAAGTCTCCAAAAAATCTTGATTTAATTTGTGAAAAAGACTTTGAACTTTTTTCTTCTCAAACCTCTCAAATCCTTAGCTATTTTAAAAAAGAAGGCCTTAATTCAAAAGATTTTCCGACCGAATTGAACGATTTGATAAACTATCTTTCATTAAAAGCTGAAGCTGAATCCTTTCTTGATAAGGACTTAGAGAGTAGGAAAATCGGATTAAAGTTTGATAGGGAAGAGGAATTTAAAAATTGTTTAAGAGAGTTTAAGGTATTGGTGATTAAAGATAAATTAGGTGAGATTTCTAAAGAGATTAAAAAAGCAGAAGAAGAGAAAGATTTTAATAAAATTCAAAAACTAATTCAGGAATTTAATTCTTTTTCCAAATCCCGGATGGATTTGGAAATTGCCTAATTATGTTGAAGAAAAAGAAAGCCCTAAAGAAAAAACCAGTAATAAAAAAGAAAAAAAAAGAAAGAATTTCTCGAGTTTTTCCCTTAGAGAAAATTGAAGAATTGATAAAAAAAGGAAAGCCGCGGAAATTTGTTACTATCTCGGAAATTTTATATTTTTTCCCAAAAGCAGAAAAAGATATTTTAGGATTAGAAGACCTTTATCAAAAGTTAGAAAGAGAAGGAATTGAGGTCAAAGCAATTAAGGGGTTTTTAATTGATGAGGAAGCGCCTAAAAAAAAGAAAGGAAGGGCCAAAGAAACTGCTAAATTAAAAATAGACCCTATTCAAATTTATTTAAAAGAAATTGGTAAGGTCTCGTTTTTAACTGCTGAGGAAGAAAAAGAGTTAGCTCGTGAAATTGAAAAAGGTGATAAAGAAGCTAAGAAAAAATTGGCTCGAGCCAACCTACGATTGGTAGTTTCTATCGCTAAGAGATATATTGGCAAGTCCCCGAATTTAACTCTGCTTGATTTAATTCAAGAGGGAAATTTAGGTCTTTTTCGGGCAGTAGAAAAATTTGATTGGAGAAGAGGTTATAAATTTTCAACCTATGCTACCTGGTGGATACGTCAGGCAATTACCCGAGCTTTAGCTGACCAAGCCAGAACAATAAGGATTCCAGTTCATATGGTTGAAACCATTTCAAAATATACTAAAGTTAGACGTCGTCTCCTACAGGATTTAGGAAGAGAACCTCTATCAGAGGAAATTGCAGCTGAGATGGGAATTGATGTTGCCAAGGTTCGCCATATTAAAAAGATTTCTCAAGAAACTATTTCTTTAGAAACCCCGGTAGGAGATGAAGAAGAAGGTAGTGTTTTGGCTGAATTTATTAAAGATGAGAAAGTGCTTTCTCCTTCTGTGCAGGCGGCTAGAACTTTACTTCGCGAAAGATTGAAAGAGATTTTGGTTGATTTAACTCCCCGCGAGCAAACGATTTTATCAATGAGATTTGGGTTAGACAATGGAATTGTTCATACTTTGGAAGAGGTTGGTCATGTCTTTGGGGTAACCCGGGAAAGAATTCGCCAAATAGAAGCAAAGAGCTTGGAGAGAATTAGAGTCCATGAAAAACTAAAAAAACTGAAAGAATATTGATTTTTAGCTCAAAACTTGTAAAATAGAGATACACATTCCGGGGTAGCTCAATGGTAGAGCGACTCCCTGTTAAGGAGACGGTTACAGGTTCGAGTCCTGTCCCCGGAGCCAGTTAGAGTTTATTATAACTTCTTTTTCTTCGACCAAATTTTCAATCAATTTGGTCAGTTTTGTTTTGACTATTTGTTTGTCTTTAACCCAGAAACCGTCCCAGAAGAGCGACAGATAAAGCCTTTTGACTCCCGGGAGCGCTTTTTTATATGCCTCGTGTATATTCCTGGTCAAAAGCAGCACATCCCTTATTGTATCGATATCAACTTTGCGCTTGCTCTCTTGCTCATCTATTTGATTTTGAATGTTCTTTATGTCAGCTTCAAGCCTGTCTCTTATTCTCGTGAAGCCTTCATCTGTAAGGGTATTGGCAATCAGTTTGTTTTCAGCCACCACCATTTTATTTTCTATGGCCATTTTTTTATTCAAAAGTCCCTGCTTATTTTTGTTTATTCCGGCGGTCCTCTTTTCGTAGAAATCCTTCACTTTCTTAATAGTTAAATCAATGAATTCTTGCGTGAATTTAATACCTTTGAATTGCCCCTCTATTTGTTTTTCCAATTCTCCAACATCAATATTCTGGCCCTGGTTGCTGTGTCTTTTCCTATTGGAGCAGTGATAATATTCTTTATTTCTGGTTTTATGTTTTTCAGCCGTGTATCTTTGGCCGCAGAGATCGCAGAAGACGAATCCTCTTAATAGAAAGTTATGTATTCTTCTCCGGCAGGTATGCTGGTTATGAGAATCCATAATCATTAAAATCTGTTGGTGTTGCCCTAAAGTAATTA
>Ga0315548_1000763_pt1 | contig 29230 bp, 20 predicted proteins | sample SalMarSW160110MG_2_FD_202540 | JGI IMG/M metagenome (GOLD analysis project Ga0315548, IMG submission 202540) | Salt marsh sediment microbial communities from the Plum Island Ecosystem LTER, Massachusetts, United States - Salt Marsh Sediment SW1601-110 ... | reverse complement strand
GTCAGGGTTCTCAAGCTGCCTTTGCTGCCCTGCAAGATCTTGCCGAGGATTATCCGGATGAACCAGCAATACTCGCCCCATTAGCGACTGCGTTGGCGGCTGCCGGACAAAGGGAGGCTGCAATCCATGCAGCTCAACGAGCCTTGCACGGCAAGAGCAGCGCCTTGGATCCCGATGTTCAGGGACACGCCCATTACTTATTAGGTAGCTTGCTTCATCAATCTGGCCAACTTGACCAGGCCATACACCACCTAAGCGAAGCCATCCAGCTGCTTACCGAGGACCTCAAGCCCTATCTCGAATTAGGCTCAGCCTATCAAGAACGACGCCAGTACGATCTCGCCCTGAATACCTACCACCAGGCCATATCCATCGCCCCTAAAGACCCGCGTGCCTATTATCAATCTGGCCTTGTGCTAAAAGAAATCCGTGACTACCAGGCGGCTGAGGATATGCTGCGTAGAGCCGCTGACTTGGCTCCGGAGGATTTAACAATCCACCGCCAGCTAGGAGCTATTGTTGCTCTCAACCTAGTCCACAACCGCCGCCCCATATCTATAAATGTGTCATCATGAGTGCTGTTACTATGATCTCTCCTAGACAATACGTCTCTCGTTCCGATTTCTTGGTTTTGATGCGTACTGCCCTTTCTGTCGGTGCTGACCGCTTTGCCCGTCGGGTTGCATTAGCATGGTTGGCTTATTATCCCGGAGATTTACCAGTTCGAGGGCTGCACGCCCGCTCCCTGATCCAATCCGGCGCTGTAAATCAAGCCAGACAAGTCTTAGAAGAGCTTTTACTGGCTGACCCAGAGGATATCGAAGCTCAAAAGTTGCTTCTGCAAGTTTATGACCTGACCGGTTCACCAAACATCGCTGACGCCAAAGCTCAACTATTTGCCATAGGGGATAATCTTTATCCCGGTGAACCCAAACCCTACTGGGCTAGTGCTCTCTACGCCGCCCGTAAGGCACTTGTAGATGGCATTTTGGAGACAGCCGAAGAATATATTCACCAAACCTTGATCGAAGCACAAATAACCCCCATAATCGCCGTTACCCACTTGCAGATAAGTGCCCGGAGAAACCTGCCCGGATTTGCCCTGAGGGATCTTGCAGAACTTTACCACGAACGCTGGCCTGGTTGTTTGGTTTGTAAATTGATACTGGCAGAATCGCTCTTGGAAGGTGGCGAGTCAGAAAAAGCGGTGGCTCTTTTACACCAGGCAGCCTCATTGGATATTACCGCCCAGGTGTCCACTCGTCTTTGGGGTCAAGATCACCGTTACATTAGACTCTGGCCGTCTGATCTGAAGGTCATTTGGGAAATACCCATCCCCGCTGATGTTGCTGCCGTTTTGGGATGGAACCAGCTCCCAGCTGGCAAAAAAGCTCCCACCCATACAGATTCAACTACACCAGAAAGTTCGAGTACAGATGAAGTGATTGCAAAAAGTGACCCGGCTGGTGAACTTACTCGTCCAACCAAACGGCAGCAACCGCAAGTCACCTGCATGAATGCCAAAACCGCAGAAGGAGGCAGCCATCCGTCTCTTCGGAGATCCCACCGGCCTTCACCTCCCCTTCCAAAGATTCCCAAATCATTGCGCTCAGTTCAAAAGGAGCTGCAGCGTCTGGCAGGTCGCCTAAAACATAACTATCTGGCTCACTCCGACGGACGTTTCCCGGTTTATGTGCTATTTACGACCAAAAAAGGCTTGGAAACCCACTATGGACGGCAATTCACGGCTATTGAATCCGAGATGAAACGATTGGTAAAAACCATAGATACCCGGCCGGATTGGAGAGCAATTCTCCTATACGCGGATGACCCCCGCAGCACAGGTGCTTTTGGACTGGTGCCTGCCCGTCCGGATGATGCCTGGGAGCTCAAACTGACCTTGGCTGATCTGGACGCTGCCCTGGCGAGAAAGGGTGAAATGATTGGGGCTGTGTTGATCGTTGGCGGTCCGGAGGTGGTGCCGTTCCATCACTTGCCGAATCCGGTTGACGATGCTGATATCGATGTGCCTTCAGACAACCCCTACGCATCCTCGGATGAAAATTATTTCATCCCCGAATGGACTGTCGGTCGCTTGCCAGGTGGCGCCCAGTATAACGCTGAACCCCTCCTGCGTATGCTGCGTGATATCACCTCTCGCCATCAAAACATCTTACCTCCAAGATCCTGGCTGATTCGATGGTTGAAGAAGCTTTTTTCAGGATTATCAATTCGCCGCTCTCGTCCTAGTTGGGGATATACCGCGGCAGTCTGGCGGCGGGCTTCGCTTTCAGTCTTCCGCCCTATCGGGCAACCCCATGCTATGTTGGTGTCTCCCCCCGTACAGGTCACCGGTCACCCCGGTCGGACGCAGAAGAACGATCTTTTACCATCAGCCCGCCTGGGTTACTTCAACCTACATGGCTTGCAGGATGCCAGTGAATGGTATGGTCAACGCGACCCAACCGAACCAGGAAACGACCCGGATTATCCAGTGGCTTTACGCCCTCGAGACGTGATCAATGGTGGGCGTGCGCCTCAGGTAATCTTTACAGAAGCCTGCTATGGTGCCCATATCTTGAACAAAACCGTCGAAAAAGCCCTTTCGCTAAAATTCCTTTCCTCCGGAGCACAAGTCGTGGTCGGGTCGACCTGCACGTCTTATGGCTCCATCAGCTCTCCTCTCATCGCCGCTGACCTGCTTGGTCAGACATTTTGGAAATATTTGCGGGAAGCCCTGCCGGCTGGTGAAGCTCTCAGGCGCGCTAAAATCTATACAGCTCGCGAAATGCTCCGTCGCCAGGGATATTTAGACGGAGAAGATCAAAAGACCTTGATTTCTTTTGTCCTTTATGGCGACCCTCTTGTCCAAACCAAGGAAAATGACGTTCGATCAAACCAAGTTTACCGCTCCACACACCGACCAGCTCGCATCCGAACGATTTGCGATCGTGTAGAGGGCGAAAATCACTCGTTCCAATCTCCATCCACCTTGTCCGACGAGAAATTAGGTCAGATCAAACAGCTGGTGGAACAATATCTGCCTGGCATGACCGACGCCAAGATACTATGCAGTCAGGAGCATGCCGGTTGTAAAGGTGGCGATCACAATTGCCCGACATCCCAATTTGGCGCGAAATCTCTACCTCTTCGCAAACCCAACCGCAGCGTGATTACCTTGAGCAAACAAATCCAAGTGCCCGTAAGAGGAGCCTCAGCCATCGACCAGTCAGACCCTGATACGCTGAGTGCTGCTCAAACGGAAATATTTCACCTGCACCAACACTTTGCCCGTATTACCCTCGATGATCAGGGGAACTTAGTTAAGCTAGCAGTTTCGAGATAATCGTGATGTACCAACCGCTCAGAGAGCAGGTGGCAAATCAGCTGCCTGCTCTCTGACGTTCTTACTTAATTCTCCTGTTATTCTTCTGGTTGTGAATCAATCATTCCGGATATTTTCCCCTCTGCTAACCATGCCTCTCTACGGTACCTAACCGCAATCCTTCCCCGTTTCCTCCTACCAATTCAAACTTTATTTAGGGATATTCCAGATCAGGTAGTTGTTTTCTTCACAGATAGTGTCGCCCCTCACGCCTCTCAGGCAAACGCGGTAAGGGATCAAGGTCCCACTGGGAGCTGCCACGGGGGGGATTCGCACCGAACTCTTACCGTCCTCATCGGAAGGTGGAAAGTAGTAATTCACCACTTGGTTATCGGGCATTATCAGGATCAATTCCGGCTCCCAGTTTTTCAATGACACTCCGTTCTCACGGATCAAAACATTGACCACCTGAGATTCGCTGGAAGTTACATAAGGTTTGTCCTCCCAGACTGTAATTTTAATGTTTTCCAGGTTTTGTTTTCCGAATTGATCATTTGGTCCTGGATAATATTTTTCTTTATAAACCTCACCTAACGACACAGGATATAATCTTTCTCCGTTTTGTGCTTTGAGATCAAAGTCAAGACACAGGTTCGTAAAACACTGCCGATAAATCCCTTCATTAACCCGGAACACCTCCGTGATCGGTTCGCCCGAGACCTCCAATCCCCCATGCAGATGAATGAAATCGTTGAAGTAAAGGGGTACATTGTGACCAAGGTCTCCATCGGTTGGGTAAAACACCATGAGGGGATCATCCAGTGGGGATACCGGTGGTTGTGGTTTAATACCAACCATTTCGACGATCGGTCGGATCCAAACTTTCGAGGATGTTGCAGATTCTTTTGTCAGTACAAGTGGGACCATCAAGCTGAAAGATTCATCCTGCTTCTGTTTTGCAGATTTGTCGGGGAAAGTAAATAATACCTGCGGTAGCCATATTAGAAAACCGCTCTGTCCGTTTTCACTAAGAAGATCATCAGCCCCGGTCCTCAAGATTAATGGCAGCCAAAGATTAGCAGGTGTTTCGATGATATTCATCTGCGGTTCAGTCTCGTAAACCATAACCAGGTTATCGAAGATAATTTCTTCCATTCCGCTGGTTTGCCTATATGGCTCTGTCAGTGGACGCCCCACAAAGTCATAGCCTAAGCGAGCTACTTCATCATTGAACGGTGTGGGTAGAAAAGGTTTGGAAGCAGGCAGGTTGTTGGGATCACGTCTATACCGGCATTGTTGGTCGCATACAAAAGTCCCGTAGGCCAGCAGGTATACCGACTTAGTCTGGTCGCTATCCAGGATGTAAAAACCTAGGTTTTCAAAATATTGCTCCGTTCGTCTTTTACCTGGGTTATAGTGCACTTCGGTGATCGGCCGTCCGACAAATCTAGCGCCCCCCAATTTTCGATAAAGTGCCAAGAATTGCTCATAGATGATATGACCGTTGATATTTACTTCGTTCGGCCGGTTTGGATTTGGGACCGGTGGTTCCTCGATCTCAAATAACAACCCCAGCGGCTCGAGATGGAATTTCTCTCCTGGTCGTGCGTGGGGGTCGTAAACCAGCAAACCCGCTTCAACGTACTGTCTCATAACCTCCCCCGACTCTTGTACAGTAGAAATTGCTGGACCAAGCAATTTCTCTCCACCTAGGTAATCGTAGAAATCGCCGAATACTGTATCAACGGGGTAGGTAACATTCAATGAATCAATGGAGGGTGTCGTTGAATCTGGAGCCGCCATCAGACTTTGGAGACGCTCACAAGCTCCCACGAGAAGGGTTAAGAGAATAAGGCTGACGAAAGCAGATATTCTCGACAGTGAAATCTGGGTCATATCCCACTCATTGCTTCAAGTATACCCCGATAAAGGCCAATGCCTCTCATTTTCCAGATTCCCTTTTCAATGATAAGGCAAACAATATCGCTTTAAAACTCGAAGTCCCTGATAAGCGTTTATCCTAGACCCACACACTATGCAGTGAGCATCACACAACCTGGGATTTGAAATACAATATCAATCTTAAGGGATCTTCCAAATCATGTAATTATCCCCAACACACTGACTTTCCTCCCCCGCGCCTGGTAGGCAGACCTGGTAAGCTATCAAGGTGCCGTTTGGAGCTGAAACTGAAGGCACCTTCAAAGAAGTTTGCCCCCTATCGTTCGTGGGTGGAAATCTATAAGTCTCTTGCGCTCCATCGGGTAGTATCAAAGTCAAGATAGGTTCCCGATTTTTAAGCGGTTTGTTATGTTCCAAAATCGCTACGAAGATCTCTTGGGGGTCGCTGGAAATAACCACCGGATTTCGTTCCCAAACGTATATTTGGATATTATCAAGAGATAACGAGATGCCCCCTCGGCTAAAAAAGGCTTTTTTATACGCCACCCCCAATGATGCTGGTTTCAAGCGGGTATCTTCCGGGGAGTCAGGCTCGAAATCAAGGCAAAGATTCTCAAAACATTGGCGGAAGCCCCCAGTTCTTAATTGGTAAACTCCGCTGATAGGTAATCCTGAGACCTCTAATCCTCCGTGTGAACGTAAATAAGAATCGAAATAGACCGGAACATTGTAGCCTTTATCCCCGTCGATTGGATAAAAAACCATCAAGGGATCGTTCTGGTTGGCCTCCAATGGTTTCGCTTGAAAGCCAAGCATCTTCACAATCGATTTGACCAGGACTCCATGAGGGTTAGCCCCATCCTCAACAAGCACTAAATTTTCAAAAATAATTTCAGATTTGCCATCATAAGCATAGGTTGGATCAGTCAGGGTTCGCCCCACGAATGGGAGGCCCATTGAGTCCACCATAGAGGCGAATGGTTCAGTTAGCAAGGGCTTTCGAATTATGATACTTTCAGGAGGGGATTTGTAACGGCAAGTCTGGTCGCAGGATGAGGCGCCATATGCCAATAGTCGAATGCTTTCAGTCTTATCGCTATCGAGGATATAAAACCCTAAATTTTCAAAATATTGGAGAAAACGACCATTTTCAGGATCATAGCGTGCTTCCGTGATCGGCCGTCCCACAAAACGAGCGCCACCTAATTTATCATACATCGGTATGAACTTACTGAATATCACATGTCCATCGATAATCCTGGCTTCACCATCCGAAGCCGAGTGCATCCCTGGGGTAGCTACACCAAAGTCCAACCCTAAAGGTGATAATTGGTACCGTTCACTTCCAATGGCATTGGGGTTAAAAACCATCATTCCGGCTTCGACATATTGCCTCTTAACATCACCTAGTTCTTCCAGGGGAGAGATCGCCGGACCGAGTATTTCTCGTCCACCGAGGAAGCTATAGAAGCTTTGGAAAATTGCATCCACGGGGAAATAAACATTCAATGAATCGCTTTCGAGGCTTGCACCCTCTCCCGTGGTATTCACTTGGGATAACTCATCGCTTGTTGGTATCTTTTCGCTAAAAATATCGGGTATCCCTGAGTAACTCCCGGTCCTCACACATGCGCTACTAATGACCAGCGAGAGTCCCAACAAGATCAATTTTAGGATTATTTTTTGCATCATGACTCTGCGATCTCTGCGCGATTATAATTTACGTAGGAGAGGTAAAATAGACAGACCTGATAAGAAACCGGAATGTAACAAAAATATTCCCACCAACGACTATTTCCTTATTGATTTATTGCACACCCTTCATTAATTACTATCGCATAATTAGCGATGATTCTTTCATTTGAGACAAATCATCATCACGCTTCTATTTGGCCCCCCAAATAGCTACATCTTGCCAGATTTCGATTGAGAGAAGTGAGAGAAAAAAACCGGTGATTCCAGATCACCATCCGTTTAATCTTTTAACAAACCAAAAAATACCATCGTATTGGAATGGGGGTGCCTTCCATACTCTCACTTTTCAATTTTATTGTACACCCAGAGTCCCAGCCCACTATAAACACTTTTGTAAGCTTTGCAGTGGTTTCGTGAGAACCATAAGATAAAAAAGTTGGTGGAGTAAAATATATTCTCTCAAAAAAGAAGCCCTGGTTTATCTCATGTTTCTAAAAAAGTTTATCTTTATAATCATCATCAGTCAACTCCTGAGCGCTTGCATACCGATTAGCGGCGTTTCACCAAGCCAGAAGTGGTCTTATGCCGATCTGCGTTCACTATCGAAGCCGGGGGATATCCCTCCTTATTACGATTTGATTGCGGTTTATACCCGCAATGCTGGGACAGACTTCCAGATTCGCCTAGATTTCTTAGATTTAGATTCAACCCCAAAAGTTGATATATATCTTGCCTTGGACACTCAAGTGGGTGGGACCGATTGGCTGCCTCTCGGTATCAAAGCGGACCTACAATGGGACACTCTGCTCGTACTCGCTGCTGACGGTTCGCCCCAAGCCTTGAAACCTCCCGGTAAATCACCCATTTCTCTTAGCGATCTGCAACCCCGCCACGATTTGATCCCGCGCATTTTGCGAGACCCATATATGGATAACGTGGTTGTCAGCCTGAATAGAGCCAGCTTAGCTCCCCCCCAACCTATTTATCACTTGCAAGTGTTTGTCGCTCCCGCGGGGGAAAACCTAGTTGTTGACAGCCTGGGACCACTCAGCTCAGAAGCTTTTCCGCCACCCCAAACACCGGTCCTCTTGGCATTCTGGAATACATTTCCGGCATTTACCCCAGCCCAGGCATTGCGTAGATGGGATGGCGCTCACACCGGACCCTTTGGCGAACGGCATGGCCTGCAGGTCCTGTTGTCAGCTGTTCGACGCAACCAGGTGCCGGTCATCTTACTCGATTTGAAATCGCCTGCCTCGCTTTCAGCATTGGATTACATCGAAGCTTTTCCCAAAATCAGGGCACTGCTAGATGATAAGTTATTGGTCCTTCCCGATGCCGTACCTGACTCATTGATCCAATTACCAGTTGAGACTCTTCAGCCGGCGACAACGACCTTGCCAGGAGCTGAATCTACTGTGATGGGTTTTCCATCCTATGAAAATTCCTTGCCCGATTGGGCTCAGTCGCGTGCCATTGCCGAGGGACGCCAAATCAGCCTTCGTTTTGGATTGCAGGTTGGTCGTATCCTGTATACGCCCTATTTAACTTCTGAACCGCCTGATAGATACTCCCTAATCTTCACCCCGCTCAATGAAAACCAACCGGTCCTTTGGAAAGACTGGATATTGATACCGCTGCCCTCCATGGCGCCTCAATTCCAACCCAGCATTGATGGTCCCACCATCGACCTTCGTCGGGCAATGTTGGAAAATGCCGCCTCAGGAGAACCTGGCAACCCACCTCTTATCATATTAGGGGGAGATCTTCCTAAAAGTGCTTGGGGAGATCCCGAATCTGCCGAGATGACTTTGCGGTATATCGCTAACCACCCCTGGATTAAACCCCTCAATATCGACGATCTTATGTCTATGCGAAACACCGTAAAAGTTATGGATTTTTCCCCACAAGTGTTGCCAGTTCAACTATCGCCACAAACCGCACTTGTGCCTTCCTGTTCCTCACTCATAGATCAGCTCAATCCCTCCTGTTCTTTTCCTCGCAATGCTATTACCCAAGCTGCCTGGCAAGCTTACCTCGCCCTGTTTGCCTCGCTTCCCCAAAACCCACCGATAACGCCCGCGATACGAACCGGTTTCATTGGACAGATCAAAGAAATCCTGTTTGCTGCTGGTTGGGCTGCTGACCCAGTCCCTCAGATAACCTGTGACGTGGACCCCGACCAGGATGGTCAACCCGAATGTATCCTTGCCTCAAAGAGCATTTTTGGTCTCATCGAATTAGATGGGGCTCGTTTGGCATATCTATTTGCGCTTTCACCCACCGGCGCTCACCAACTAGTTGGGCCATCTACCCAATTCTTTATTAATACAAGCGATCTTTCAGCCTGGGATACTACCGGGGTTTCTCCAAAGGACCCCAACAGCTCGCCCGGCGCTTTCACGGAATATCCCCACCCAGTAGACCAATACACGCCCACCCTGGCTACTGATCGGATTTCGTTCGTAAATATCGACAGTTCACTCACTAAGACCTTCCGACTCACTGACCAGGGAATTCAGGTCACCTACCATTCCGCCTCTTGGGTCACATCCCAGATACCCCTGGCCATTGATCCCTGGAGGCGCTTTGACCCCAATTGGGGGAATCAATTGCTCTATGAAAAAATCGAGGGGGGATGGGCCTGGGGATACCAAGATGGGCCGCGCCTGGAAATAACCTCTTCATCGGATTTGGGGTTTTCTCCTTTCACTGCTTCCCGAACATGGCTGAATCTCCCCGAGAACCCTAATGCTGATTACCCTCCTGGGCATTTTCTCCCCTTCCCCATGGCTTTATTAGAGCTGCACGCTTTCGGGGATTATCAGGTTCAAATCAATTTTTCTCCCTAATACCTTATCACGAGGCGATGCTGAAACATACAAAAAGACCCTGGTAAACCAACCAGGGTCTTTAAAATTCATCAAATGGCTCAAGTGCTCATAACATCCAGAAAGGCTTCGACTACCTCGGGATTGAATTGCTGATTTACCTCTTCTTTTACATTCTCAACAGCCTCATCTTCAGTGATCGCTTTTTTATGCGGCATTCCCGTTCTCATCACCGTGAAAGCCTCAGCTAGAGAGATGATGCTCGATCCTTGGGGAATATCTTCCTTGGACAACCTATCAGGATACCCCTTTCCATCCCACCGCTCCTGGTGATGGTACACCCATGGGATGATATCCCTCAACGGTTCAATAGACTTGACGATTTCTGCGCCGTAAATCGGGTGCATTTGGATAACCGTCCATTCGTGCGGGGAGAGAGGACCCTCTTTGGTTAGTATAGATTCGGGGATCGATAGCTTGCCGACATCGTGGAGTAAAGCTGCCAACTCGAGCTGTTTCAGGCCAGATTGATTCCATCCCATTTTGCTCGCGATTCTTAGAGCTAGCTCAGTCACCAAGTTTGAGTGACCTTTCATGAATTTGTCACGTGCGTCAACTGCTGTAACCAAGGAACGAGCCATGGCAATCAAACTGGAATATCCGTTTTTCCTGGTTTCCACCTTCATGCTCAGAGCCTGTGTCAATCCAGGTCTACGTCTTTCTGCCAGAGATAGTTCAGTCTGGACTTTCAGCTCATAGTATTCGATAAAATTGTGCAGACTTTGGATCACGCGGTCTAAATCATCGAATTTACCGCTAGTCCATAGTTGTGGGATTTCCTGGTTGAGCATTGCAGAAGTCCGGGTTATCTCGCTTGCAGGGATCACGCTGCTACCATACGATATCAACATCTCATGGGTCGATAACAATTGGCTATATTTTTCTTCAACCGCTCGCACACCCCTGGCTAAAACAGGCGCGTCTCGCACGATTTCTTGAAGCCAATGGATATTATTGAGGACCTTTTCAGTATTTTCGGCATCCAATTTGTCCACATGCAAGAATTCATCGAACTTCGTATTCCAGAAGTTCTGAGCTTGATCTAGCCGTAAGATTTTAGAACCATAGGTAACTTCATCAACGCCCCTATTTTTTTCTTCGATCTGGCTCATCACATGCTCAAAAGTCTGGCGGGCAGCAGCCACAGCTCGAGCGTTTTCTTCCTCCTTGAGCTTATCTATTTTCCGTTGCTCCCGGACAGTCTGCATCTTGTTGTAAAATTCCAGCTTGCCTGGCGCTTTGACTAAGAAATCCATGAAAACTTCCTGATTTTGGATCAAATCTTTCCAGGATTGCCAGGTATCACTGAGCCAGGATCGCGAGCGTAATACCAGTAATCGATTAAAAGTTTCTCCATTGAGAACTGGAATTTTCGATTCTATATCCTCAAATCTCTGCCAGACTTCCTGGTCGATTTTCTCAGATTTATAATCCAATTGCGTGAAGGCCAGGCGGTAATCACTGAGAGCTTCTAGGATCTCAACCTGGTTGGACTCAACCTGTTTGGGGAAACCTTTAATCTCTCGCTGCAGCCGCTTCCACTCAGAAACCTCAAAAGTGATATTGTGGTATTTATTCTTAATACCACTTATTAAACCCGTTCGATTCGTTTTTCCTTCCTTTTGTCCCTCACGAATTGGTGTTTCTCGTACAGCCTCGAGTTCAATCATATCTGCCTCGCCTTTTTCTCATGCACCGCGATTTGAATTCCAATAATAAGATTTATTTAGCCATGATTAAATTAATAATCTATGCTCTTCTTAGGTCAGATTGTAAACCGTTAATAACGCTACGGAATTATTAGAAATGTAAGTTGATTTCTCCTTATAAATCGTTAAGCTTGCTATTATAATGTTGACACTTTTCTAATATTTACCTTTGTCCCGGGAAATCGTCAATATTCTAGATCATATTTGGAGGATTCAATGAACCCTAGCGCGCGAATTAAGGTACTGATCGTCGAAAACATCCCACAGATGACAAGAAACCTTGAGAAGTTGTTCAACCTTCTTACAGATATCGAGGTTGTCGGGTTTGTAGCCACAGGGCAGGAAGCCATCGAGAAAATCAAAGAAGCCAAACCAGAAGTCGCTCTCGTCGATGTCAATCTGCCTGATACAAATGGGCTTAATCTTATTGAACCAATCCGGAAAGACTTTCCCGTTACACAAGTCATCATCATATCTCAGGATAAAGACTACAACATCATGTTACGGGCGATGAGGAGTGGGGCTTCGGATTTCCTTACCCATGATGTCTCCTTGGAAGATTTAGGCACCGCCGTCAACCGGGCTGCAGAAAAAGCTTATGCAGAAAAAACCAAGAGCCAACCTGGCACCTCAACCGGCCTGCAACCTATAGAACCAACATTGGCTGAATTGAGTAAACAAACTGGCAAGATCGTCTCCGTCTACAGCCCAAAAGGTGGAGCAGGTGTCACCTCACTGGCAATTAATTTGGCGATAGCTTTACAGGATAAAGAGTCCATCGTTGCAGTTGTAGATGCGAGTCTCCAGTACGGTGACGTACCCATCTTTTTCAATGAGCTCGGAAAGTTCTCGGTGCTCGATCTAGTACCTCGGGTTCAGGCTTTGGATGCCAAGATCGTTGAGGATGTAATGATCTTTCACAAATCTTCTGGCCTGCACCTTTTACCGGCGCCGCCTCGCCCCGAATTGGCCGAGCAGATCTCTGGAAATCACTTCAGCGAGATTCTCGAATTTATGCGTAAGATGTTCTCATATGTAATCGTTAATACCAGCTCCTTTATCAGTGATCCTTGTCTGGCAGCTCTGGATGCTAGCGATGTGATCGTCTTGTTGGCCACTCAAGAAATTGCTGCTATTCGAAGTACCCGGTCATTTCTACATTTGTGGGACAGCCTCGATATGAGCCCCAACAGGATTTTACTTGTCCTGAATCGCTATAATAAACAGAGGAATATCACTCCAGAAAAGATCAGTGAGAGTCTGAAACACCCCGTTGTTGAGACCGTCTCCCCCGAGGATGAAACCTTTTTCAGGGCTGCCAACCTCGGTATCCCATTCATGCTGGAGAAAACAGACACTTTGGCTGCAAAAAGCATGTTCGCAATCGCCAATAAGGTTCGAGAAAAAATCAGCGAAGTAGGAAATGAGGAGCGGATCAGGTTATTCGGAGTCGCTTAGGTACTCCCGAACTCACTCACGAACTCGATCTTCTGCATAGATTTGTTAATGTGCCGGTACTCCAACAATACATAGAACGGCTCCTATACAGAACCATTCATATATTAGAACGATGTGGGTAGGAATTTGTTACATTACGAATCATAAAGGTCGCCTGATAGCTGGCGACCTTTTTCATGATAAAAAGAGATGTGGCTTGTCAGCCAATGTTATTTGGACTTCATCGACATTTGAAATCTACATTATGGGCAGGTCCACTTGTTTATGACTTGTTCGTTCAAGCAGATGGCAATAGTAATATCCGCATTGCTGGTGGACACCTCCCGGACTGACAGGCTCTTAAAAGTATCGCGCACATTACCTGATTGGGCTTCTGAAATCACGACTTTCTCACCTTGCATCATTACGAAAAATTCCACCGTTTTTAAACCCTGAATATAGATATCCGCCTTCTTAGGATCTCCTCCTACCGAAATCTTATTCTTCCGGCGCGCTGTGCCAAGTTTGTATAGATCGACTGGTTCCATAAAAACCTTGCCTCGCCTATATGCCAACAGATATCCTTGTGGGGGTTTGGCAAAGGTCTTGGTCTTGAGCCAGGGGAAAGAAAAAATTATCACAGAAGCCAGCGCGGTTACTACAATTCCACCACCCACAGCAAGAAACCATGCAGGTAGAGGGCAACCTCTAAGAAGATTCCACCCCCTCTCATATGGACAGGCATCTTCTGGGTCAAGCAAACCGTCTTTATCGCTATCTGGCACAGCGGTTTGTTGCGGTATAAGAGTTGCAGCAGGGATCACTACCAGGGGTATTGGGGTCGGGGTGCATGAAGGCGCGAAAACCTGTACTGGTACTTTGAGGTCGAATGCCACTGTCGGCGCACCTCCCACCAATTCCCCTTCAAAATACAGGTCGAAATCCTTTTCAAGCTGTCCTGAACAAGACAATTCTTCAATGAGTGGGGCGCATAGGGAGGAGAGATCAGCGCTGAACTTCCCCTCACTTGAAGTTTCCAGCGGTACTTCTGATTTGCCAGAAGCAACCTTTATCTTTATGGAGTCTCCACGAACCGTCTCGATATTTCTTATTGTCACAGAGAAATTGGCCGGTTGGCCCGGGCTGCATTCCAGTTTAGTAGGATGGATCGCCTGGATTACCGGACCAGGACCCATATCCACCAATAACTGAGTCGTGGCGACAGGGATTTGGTTGGCACTTTGAACGTCCGCAACCCCTGCCTTGATCAAGAATGTCAAACGACCTGAATTATTGTAGAGGATGGGATACATCTCCGCGAAATCGATGGCCAATTCGTAAACCCCGTTGGAATCTGGCCTGAGATCGCTAGGTACTTTCAGGAAGTCTTTGGTACCATCGGGATATATCAAGTCACCCCTGATTTCTTGCGGTGAGGTTACTACGGTACCATCCTCGCGCACCAAATTGAAGCGGACGACCATTTCACCGCTTGAATTTTGCCTTTGTGAGGTGATATAGATGTTGTTTACATCGGTCAATCTGGTGTCAGGAGACAGAATATTGATCTTATAGGCTCCCTCCCGGTCGATAAATACATCAATGACCTCATCAGATTTTATAAACCAATTGCGCTCCTTCAAGCTTTTATCTAATCTGGGGTTTGAGATTGAAATCACCTCTACCGGGTTATATTTGCCCCGAAAATACGCCACACCAGGCTCATCGGCAGTGACCAGATGCCCATAAGGATCAATAATCTCGATAGATCCTGTGCTCTTATCCGATTGGTGGATAGCGGTTACTACGATCCTATCGACAAATTCACTGACGAAAAATTGGCTCGGCGTTCCTGGCGAAAGCGTTCCTCCTTCAGTTGGGATTGTGTCCTGTAACTGAGAAACGATCAGGTTATATGTTTCTTCGATTTGATCAGCCCCTTGGATCAAGTAAAGAAAAACATTGCTGTAACGTAATTGCATTTGTTGCCAGAATTGGATGTATTGTTCATAAGCTCCCGTTCGTTCTTCAGCTCCCTGAAGTAACATCAGGAAAAGTGGTATATCTTCATTTTGCTTGATGATCTCCTCAATATCGTTGTTGCTTTGCCCTTCCTGAGGCCAGGGTACCCCGTCGGTGATCAAGACAACTGCCCTTAGGTTGGTCTCTTTAGTGTTTGGAGATTCCCGCAGTTCCTTATAGGCCAGCTCTATGGCCGGGACGAAGCGGGTCGCAGATTTTGCCCTCAGGTTAGCGATCTTACCAGCCAGACTATCCCGCACATCCATAGAAGCCTGCAATGGATTGACCAGGATCGGGGTATCACCAAGGTCAACCACGCCCACGTGATAATCAGCTTCATTTTCCTGGCCAAATCCAAGGCGGGCAATGAACAAATCGGCTCCTTTTATCCTCAGAAAATCAGGATCGCTTCCCCAGGTAGTGCAACCAGGCAATATCTGCGCCTTGGGAAACATACTGCAGGAATTATCGATTACGATCATTAGATCAACTGGTCGCAAATTTCCAGAGGATTGGGCCCTTGCAAGCCTCCACGACCCAAGGATGATAGACCCGAAAAGGACAAGGAAGCTAATTAGTACCTTGATTCTAAGCATTCGCACCTCTATCTAAATAAAACGGCTTGACCCTCCCAATGTTACCAGGGTTAGGCAGCCTGTGAATGCTGTTTTGACGTCATCCCCATTCATAAAGTAGAGCAACATTTTTTCCTTCTCACTGCTCATATCAAATACGGAAACGTGCCAGATTAATAAAGCTGTCACCGGTAAAGTTGTAATTCCTGAATGATATTGAAGACCGCTTCCGGCAAGTAATATCGAAAAGGCATCCCAGCAGCTACCCGTTCTCTGATGTTCGAGGCCGAGATTTCCAGCAAGGGCGCTTTCACGAATTGGACCTTCGCCCTAATCCCCGGAATGTATTCCTCGAGGTTGAGCAGATCATCATCGATCCCTACTCGATGCATCACACCCAGGGCATGGCAGGCTGAGACAAATTCAAGGGGGTGTTGCCAGGTGGGTAAATCACTGAGCGAATCGCCCCCCATAAGATACACCAGCTCTGTCGTTGGATAGTCTCGCCTCAGGATATGCATGGTATCCACTGCATAAAGAGGCGGTTTGCGCTCAATATCCACCCGTGAGATCTTAAAAATTGGGTTGTTTCCGATGGCAGCTTCCAGCATATCCAGGCGATGTTGCCAAGGGGTGATCGCCCCGGCATTTTTATGGGGCGGGACGGGAGTCAGCACCCACAAAATGCCATCCAGCTCGAGTTGGAAGTAAGCTTCTTCAGCTAAGATCAAGTGAGCCAGGTGTGGGGGGTCAAACGTGCCTCCGAAGATCCCAAGTTTCATAAGAAAATTAATACCCTCCCTGGTCAAAGGTCGCAAGGCTTCGCCAGGCTTGCACCCAGAAGGTTACCGTAGATTTTATGGCTGCCATTCAAGTTCATGCTCACCGATGAAGACCGTATCGCCCGGCTCGACACCGGCATCCAACAGCGCTTGCTCGATACCTAAGGTCTGCAAGATGCGCTGGAACCTTCTCACTGACTGGTCGTACTCCCAATACGTCATAGCAGCAGCACGTTCGATCGCTTTACCTGATACTCGATAACCCTGCGGAGTCGCCTGGATTTGATAATCTTCGGCGTCGCTCTCCAGGCGATAAACAGGCATTCCTACCGGTTCCGGCTGGGAAGGTAAACCAGCCAGGAGACTTACCACATGGTAGAGTAATTCGCGCACATTGGTTCCAACCACCGCAGAGATCGCCAAGATATGGTAACCGCGTTTTTCGAGATCTGCCTTGATTTGCGACCAGCGTTTCTGAACCTCGAGCAAGTCAATTTTATTTAATGCCACTACCTGGGGTTTTTTCGCTAAATTAGGGTCAAATAGCGCCAGTTCGCTGTTGATCTGGGCAAAATCCATCAAGGGATCTTCCGCCAAGCCATCCAGCAGATGGATCAAGACACGTGTGCGTTGGATGTGCCGGAGGAAGCCATGGCCCAACCCGATACCTTGGTGAGCTCCCTCAATCAACCCCGGAATATCGGCCAACACCAAAGAATTTTCATCGTCGAGGACCGCCACTCCCAGGTTCGGTTCTAGTGTCGTGAATGGATAGGCTGCAATCTTCGGTTTGGCATTGGTCACGGCTGCCAATAGTGTGGATTTCCCTGCATTAGGCACTCCCACAATTCCGATGTCTGCGATAAGCTTGAGCTCCAGCCGTAAGGATTTCTGCGTTCCAGGCTCGCCTCGTTCTGCCATGCGAGGCGCCTGGTTTCGGGCGGTTGCAAAACGGCTATTACCACGCCCTGCCCGGCCACCTTTGCAGACCACCAATCGCTGCCCAGGCTCGAGCAAATCGCCAATGACCTTAGCGTCTTCGCCATCATAAACAACTGTTCCTGGAGGTACGAAAACGGTCAGATCTTTCCCAGAACGACCGGTTTTGTTATTGCTTCCACCTTTTAACCCATCTTGTGCGTGGAATCTTTCATTATGATGGAAAGATGAAAGCGTATTGAGAGTGGCCAATACTTCCAGGATCACGTCTCCCCCTTTTCCCCCATCTCCACCGTCCGGGCCTCCAAAAGGCACAAACTTCTCTCGGCGGAAGTGGACCACACCGTCGCCTCCCTTTCCTGAGCTTACTTGGATTTGTACATCATCAATAAACATGGCTTGAACAAAATTTTGATTTTTCTTATTAACTTTTAGCAAGTAATTATTCAATCACGATAAATCCCTTAATCATTATACCATCCTGAAAATTGTCCCCCATCACTTTGTACCATAGTTGTGATCTCCTTGTGCAGGTTTGCACAATTAAACAACTTGTGGTAAATTCATGTAAAATAAATCACAGCGCTCACATTATTTAGGAGAAGATAATATGGATCAAAAACAAATTCCTGACATTGTCATCGGTAGGCTGCCCCTCTATCTAAGAGCCTTGCAGAGCATGGCTCAAGAAGGTCGTCAGGTGACTTCTTCTCAGGAACTAGGGGAGCGATTAGGGATATCCGCCGCTCAAATTCGCAAGGACTTATCCCAGTTTGGGGAATTTGGGAAGCAAGGTACCGGTTATGATATAAATTTTCTGCGGGATCAAATCAGCCATATCCTCAATATCGATCATGTATGGGATGTTGCTGTGATCGGTATCGGGGACATTGGTAGCGCCTTAGCCCGCTATGGTGGCTTTGCCAACCGCGGCTTTCGAGTCGCCATGCTTTTCGACAACGACTCTCAAAAGATTGGTAAAGTGGAGGGTGGCTTCAACGTCTGGGATAGCGCCAATTTGGTCCAGGTGATTCGCGAATCCAACATAAAGGTTGCGATGATCGCCGTTCCAGGAGATTCTGCCCAAGCAGTAGCCGATAAACTCGTAGAAGCGGGCGTGAGAGCAATTCTAAATTACGCCCCTGTCACATTGAACGTCCCACCAGAAGTGCGTTTACAGTATATCGACCCTGTAAACCACTTACAACGGATGACTTTTTATCTGGATTAAGGAAGCGCCCGCAGGCTTTCTCGCAGGCGCTTCTGAGGTTCCGATCACTGGCTCAAACTTTATGCCAGTGGTAAGTTCCTTTTCACTTTTGGATATACGCCGGGTTCCATAGATATTGCCGCCCCCTCGGCAACGCAGGTCAATGGATTATCCACCAGGTATACGGGCACTCCCAGTTCCTTGGTGAGTAATTTATCAATTCCTCGCAATAATGCCATACCGCCACACACGGCCACACCCCGATCGATAATATCTGAGACCAATTCTGGTGGGGTCTTTTCAAGCACACTGCGGGCGGTCTCAACCACGTCCTTTAACGGGTCTCTCATCGCTTCGACGATATCATCGCTAGTCAACGTTAATGGTTTAGGTAAACCTGTTACTTGGTCCTGTCCTTGAATTTCAACCGATTGTTCTTCTTCGAGTGGAACCGCTGCACCGACCTTCAACTTGACCTGTTCAGCGGTGCTTTGCCCGATGATTAGACCGTATTTCCTTCTTACAAAGGAAACAATTGCCTCGTCCAGATGCATTCCACCCGCTCTCAGGGTCTCAGCAGCCACAATGCCATACATAGCCATGACAGCTGCCTGAACGGTGCCGCCTCCCATGCAAAGCAGCATATTTCCGGTGGGTGTCCCAATAGGGAGATCCACACCTAATGCCGCTGCCAAAGGTTGTTGAATCAAGATAGCATCCCGTGAGCCCGCTTGCAGCACCGCCTCATGCACTGCCCGACTTTCCACACTGGTGACGCCATAAGGTACGCTGATCATCACTCGCGGTCTGAAGAAGCGCATTGGACCGCTTACTTTCCTTATCAGATACTCAAGAAGTTTTTCTGTGATCTCGTAATCGGCAATTACCCCGTTTTGCAATGGCCGGGTGACTTCGATCGATTCGGGCACGCGACCAACCATATTTAGCGCTTCTTCACCCACCGCGACAATTTTCTGCTCTTCAACAGCAATCGCCACGACCGTTGGCTCCTGAAGCACAACCGTATTCCCTACGGCGATCCGAGTAAAGATCGTCCCTAGGTCAATGCCCAAATCCTTAGAAAACATTGCCATAAGCTGTTAAGATTCCGGTTCGCCCATTCCAGGAGGGCGGGATCTTTGACCACGACGATAACGCTGGACGGCTTCCAGGCGCAAGTTAGATCGTCGTAATGCCGCTTCCATTTTCATATACGCTTCGCTATCTGGGGTTGGGCCTTTTTGCAGCAATTCTTGCGCCCGCTGGCGAGCAGCTTCAGCCCGGGCTACATCAATATCCTGCACATTTTCAGCGCTGTCTGCTAATACCGTGACCAGTTTCGGCTGTACTTCAATGATCCCCCCTGCAACCGCGAAAACCTCCTCCTGGTCCTTGATACGAACCTTCAAAATGCCAAATTGCAGGGTTGAGAGTAATGGCGCGTGGTTCGGCAGGATACCCATTTCTCCCGCGGTTCCAGGTATGATGACAATATCCGCATCGCCTTCATATACTAGGCGATCCTGTGAGACAATTTCAATACGTACTGGCATGGCTAACTCTCATTCATCAAGCATAACTTTCCTGGCTGCCTAACACCCGCCTCATGGGAAGCGCCAAACTGGTGAGTCTTGAAGATTGGTCTGGCTTAATCTGCTGCCAAGCGCTCAGCTTTCTCCTGAGCTTCTTCGATCCCTCCGACCATCATAAAGGCCTGCTCGGGCAAGTCATCATGCTTGCCGTCCAGGATTTCACGGAAACATCTGACGGTTTCACGCAGCGAGACATAACGCCCTTCCAGGCCTGTGAATTGTTGTGCCACGAAGAAGGGTTGAGAGAAGAATCGTTCGATTTTCCGGGCGCGCGACACGACCAGCTTGTCATCTTCACTCAATTCATCCACACCCAGGATGGCGATGATATCCTGAAGGTCTTTATAGCGCTGCAACACTTGTTGGACTTCACGCGTGGTCGTGTAATGATCCTCACCTACCACGATTGGATCCAAAATTCGCGAAGTAGATGCCAGCGGATCAACCGCCGGGTAGATGCCCTTTTCAGAAATCGAACGCTCCAGGGCGATAGTCGCATCCAGATGGGTGAAAGTAGCCACGGGAGCAGGGTCGGAGTAATCGTCGGCTGGCACATACACAGCTTGCATCGAGGTTATTGAACCCAGGCGGGTTGAGGTAATACGCTCTTGAAGTTCGCCCATTTCAGTAGCCAGCGTAGGTTGGTAGCCTACTGCCGATGGCATCCGGCCCAGCAACGCAGAAACTTCTGAGCCAGACATGCTGAAGCGAAAGATATTATCGATGAATAACAAAACATCCTGTCCATGATCGCGGAAATATTCCGCCATTGAGAGCGCTGTTAAAGCCACTCGCAGACGCGCTCCCGACGGCTCATTCATCTGTCCGAAGACCATGACAGTGTCTTTCATCACCCCCGATTCCAGCATTTCCCGGTAGAGCTGGGTGCCTTCTCGAGTGCGTTCGCCTACGCCTGCGAACACCGAGTTCCCTTGGTGTACCGTCGCAATCGACCGGATCAGTTCCATGATGATGACCGTTTTCCCAACACCCGCCCCGCCAAATATGCCGGTTTTTCCACCCCTGGTAAAAGGCGCGATCAAATCGATCACTTTAATGCCGGTCTCGAATACTTCTACGCGGGTCGATTGTTCTGCGAATTGGGGTGCCGCCCGGTGAATCGGGTAATAGGTTTCCGCTTCTACTGGACCTTTTCGATCAATCGGTTGACCCAGGACATCGAACACCCGGCCTAATGTCGCCGGTCCGACAGGTACTTTAATTGAAGAGCCGGTACCGTAAGCCGGTCGCCCGCGTTGCAGGCCATCGGTTGTATCCATCGCCACACACCGTACCCAGTTATTCCCCATGTGCTTCTCAACTTCTAGAATCAAGGGCGGCGTTCCATCTCCATCACGCGGTACTTCTACGGCCTCATGAATCTGCGGGAGGTTTTCAACGGGGAATTCCACATCCACCACCCCGCCTAAAACCTGGACCACCCTGCCAGCCGCTTTTACCATGTTTTCCTCCAATAACTTCTCAAAAGGGTAAAACTTTATCTTTAAATTTTGAGGGAATAATACTAATACGCTTTAGAAACCTTTGCTAACGCTTCCGCACCACCGGCGATATCCAACATTTCATTAGTGATGCTTTGTTGGCGTACCTTGTTATACTCCAGCTGCAACGCAGAAGCCAGTTCAGTGGCGCTGTCCGTAGCGTTTTTCATAGCCACCATACGAGCTGCGTGTTCGCTTGCCAGTGATTCCAGGGCAGCCTGGTAAACTTGTAAGGCGGTAAAACGCGGAATGATCTCATCCAAAATTTCAGCCTGACTCGGTTCGTAGATATAGGCTGCCGCAGGTCCATAGGTGGAAGCCTCAAATGTTTGTACCCGACCTTCTCCTGCACCTACTTCCAGAGGCAACAACTTCTTCATAGTGGGTTCCTGATGTACCATCGTGATGAAATCCGTGTAGACCAGGTAGACTTCATCAGTATGCCCGAGCAGATACTCATCAACGACAATACGCCCGATCGGGGATACATCTCCGAATGAAGGTGCTGCGGGCAAATCACTGAACTCTGCCACGATTTTCTTCCCCCGACGTACCATCAAATCACGACCCTTCCTGCCTACGGTCACATATCTTACCGCAACCGGGTAATCGTCGAATTTTCCCATAGAATAACGCACTACATTGGCATTATAGGCTCCCGCCAGACCTCTATCGCCGGTGATCAGGACCACCAGAACGCTTCGCACCTCCCGGTGGCTGGTCAGCAGAGGATGCAGTGATTCTCTACCAGGCTGATTGGCGATATGGGTAAGCACCTGCCAGGCTTTAGTTGCATATGGCCGCGTGCGCGTCACCGCCTGCATAGCTTTGCGCACTTTGCTGGCGCTGACCGCCTGTAATGCGCGCGTCACTTGAGCGATGTTCTTCACGCTCCTGATGCGCAGCCTTACCTCTCTGGGAGTCGCCATAATCTATCCAATACAGGGCTTTATCTTCTTTATTAATGCCAGGTGGAATTAAATGTTTGAATCGCTTCGCGTAGATTGGCTTGGGTCTCATCCGTGAGCATCTTCTTTTCCCGGATGTCTCTACCGATATCTGGATGGGAGGTTTCTAAAAAACGCAATAAACTGGCTTCCCAATTCAACATACGCTCCAGAGGTATTTTATCCGAGTATCCGTTGGTTCCGGCAAAGATAGCTATGACCTCGTTCTCCAGGGATACCGGAGAATATTGCGGTTGTTTCAGGATCTCTTGCAGGTGCTGGCCCCGGTTCAGCTGAGCCTGAGTTGATTTATCCAGGTCGGAACCGAATTGGGCGAAGGCCGCCAGTTCACGGAATGAGGCCATATCCAGGCGCAAACGCCCTGCGACCTGCCGTATGGCTTTTGTCTGGGCATCGCCACCTACTCGCGAAACCGAGAGCCCCACATTGATTGCCGGTCGAATGCCTGCATAAAACAGGTTGCTTTCCAGGTATATCTGTCCATCTGTGATCGAAATCACGTTAGTAGGGATATAAGCAGACACATCCCCTAATTGTGTTTCAATAATCGGTAGGGCCGTCAATGAACCTCCGGAACCCTTACGCTTGACCACCTTGAAATCTTTAGGGTTTTCCATTTCCTCGAGCGCTTTACCTGCGTCGTGAAAGGCGAGCGGGCCTGAAAATAGGCGGCCTTCCAGCGCATCCTGAGGGGTTGCCAGATCGCCATCGAAATCCTTCGCTACGATAACATACTCATCCGCTAGGCGTGCAGCGCGTTCCAGCAAACGGGAGTGCAGGTAAAAAACATCCCCAGGGTAAGCTTCTCGTCCTGGTGGGCGCCGTAGCAGCAGGGATACTTGCCGGTAAGCCCAGGCGTGCTTGGTGAGATCATCATACACCACCAGTGCATCCCGGCCGTTCTCCATAAACTCCTCGCCTATAGCGCAGCCGGCATACGGTGCGAAGTATTGTAAGGCCGCCGGTTCATTCGCAGAAGCCATTAATACGATGGTGTAATCCATCGCGCCATTTCGCTCGAGCACATCCACAGTGCGTGCGATGGAAGCTTTCTTTTGCCCGATGGCTACGTAAATGCACAGAAGGTCTTTACCCTTCTGGTTGATGATGGTGTCGATTGTCAGAGCTGTCTTACCGGTCTGCCGGTCTCCGATGATCAATTCGCGCTGGCCGCGCCCGATGGGGGTCATGGCGTCGATCGCTTTTATTCCGGTTTGGACCGGGGAATCCACGTCCTTGCGAGAAACGACCCCAGGAGCGATCCGCTCTATCGCCCGGTAGTGGTCGAACTTGATCGGTCCTTTCCCATCGATGGGCTGGCCTAAAGCGTCCACCACCCGACCAATCAGCCCATCACCCACCGGCACCGAAGCGATGCGGCCGGTAGAGAGCACGACCATACCTTCTTCGACCCCGGAAGAATCACCCATAACAATTACACCGACTTTGTCTCGTTCCAGGCTGAAGGCGATTCCCATTACGCCGTTAGCGAACTGCACCAATTCTTGAGCGCGTACATCTGATAACCCGCTTAACCAAGCAATGCCATCGCCAGATTCGAGGACGTTGCCGATATCTCTTACGCCAAAATCGGGTTCAAAAGCGTCTATTTGCTTCTGTATATCCCCCGTTATCTGTTTTATCAGGTCACTCATTTCGCCTCCGTGCCGACCGGTGAATAATAATCATAGGACTTACGCAGTTGGTAGGAGGATGGGGGTGTTTGGGGGGGGGTGGCCCGCCAAAACACCCCCGATTTTCCCCTGAACTGCGTAACTACTAAATCATAACAATAAATAATTCAGGCCGTCAATCCGGCCACGCTATCTGCATCTAGACCTTTCAACAGCTCTATAATTAATTTCAACGCCCGATCATAATCTTCCCGGTGAATGATAGAACTATGAGAATGGATATGGCGGGCGGCCACCCCAATCACCACTGTGGGGACCCCGATTCCATGAAGATGGATGGCGCTTCCGTCAGTAGCGCCCCCTTCCACATAAGATACCTGTACTGGGACATCGATTTTCTTAGCGGTCTCCAGAACCAGATCGCGCAGTTTCAAGTTCGGGATCATACGGGCGTCGTAAATCAGCAGGGTGGGTCCTGCACCGAGTTTAACTGAAGATTCTTCCGGCTTGATTCCAGGCACATCCCCAGCAATGTCAGATTCCAAAACGATAGCCACATCCGGGTCTACCGCTCGGACACTGGTGGTGGCGCCTCGTACGCCTACCTCCTCCATTACCGTCGCCACACCGAATACCGTATTAGGATGCTCCTGATCCTGCAAGCCTTGCAAGGCTGAAATGACCAAAGCAGTGCCTACCCGGTCATCAAAAGCTTTCGACAGGTATGTTTTCCCATTCGCCAGGGGTACAAAATCAGCCCTGGGGATGATGGCGTCTCCTGGACGTACTCCAGCCTCTTCGACTTCTTGCTTACTTGTGGCTCCAATATCAATGTACATTTCTTTTTTGGGAACCACTTTGTCACGCTCATCCGCTGGCAACAGGTGGGGTGGTTTCGCACCAATCACCCCCACCACATCCTTTCTGCTGGCCTTGATAACTACCCTTTGGCCCAGTAATACCTGGTCGAACCAGCCTCCCAGTGGTATGAACTTGATGAAGCCTTCATCGGTGATGTGCTTCACCATAAAACCGATCTCATCCATATGCCCGGCCAACATCACTTTCGGCTGGGAAGCGCTGCCGGTTTTTTTGCATATCACACTACCAATTTTGTCCTGAGAGAGCTCCCCTAATGGCTCTAGATACTTGCGAACGATGGCCCGGACAGGAGCTTCGTATCCGGGCACACCATGGGCTTCGGTCAATTCCGATAGAAGCTGTTGGGTGGCATCCATCCAAGAACCCTTCCTTTTGGGGATTTATTCACAAAGGTGAATCAGCCGGCGCGCTTGCGCCCGGACTTATATCAAAATTCTGCTGAAAATAAGGGTAATTCATGTCTGTGAAAGGCTGAAACGCTAAAATGATACCTGAAAGCACCTATCTTGTCCAGTTATTCACAATATGCTGCTTCTGAGCAGGCCCTCATCGAAAAGGAGGCGGTTTCATGCCTCCTTGCCTGCGTTTTTTTCGGGTGGGTGAGCCTTTCCGCCCCGTCCCAACTCGATTGATCGCTCATAGGCAGCCCAGATTGCCCGAGAAATCGCCGTCCGGAATCCCGCTTTTTCAAGATAATACAAAGCTGCTGCAGAAGTGCCTCCCGGTGAGGTAACCTGATTACGCAGCCGTGCCAGATGCACAGGATCGTCTCGTTTTTCATAATAATCTACCGATCCACGCACGGTCTGAGCAACCAGCATTTCTGCCACCCGGCGGGGGAAGCCCAGATGGACGCCGGCGTCGACCATCGCTTCCATAAATAAGAACACATATGCCGGTCCGGTTCCGGAGAGAGCAGTCGCCATATCCAGGTAATACTCATCCTCCATGTAAATTTCCGCTCCCAGAGCTGCCAGGATCTGGCGAGCCATTTCCTTTTGTTCAGAAGATACCGAAGGTGCTGCTGTCCATACCGTAATGCCTTCTCCAATTTGCGCGGGGGTGTTGGGCATAGATCGCACAATGTTGGCCTGGTTCAATCCAGTGCTGATCTTTTCGATGGTTGCGCCAGCCACAATAGACAACACCAACGCTTGCGGCTTGATCACATCTCGCAAGCCCGCCAATACCTGGCCCATCCGTTGCGGTTTGATCGATAATACCACCACGTCGGCCTGATGGGCTGTTGCGGCATTATCTGTCGAAGGCTTGATACCATACCGCCCTTGTAGCTCTTCAACCCGCTCCAGGCGGGGCCCGGATGCCATGATATTTTCCGGAGCAGCCACACTCTGGTGGATTAATCCCGCAACTATAGCCTCGGCCATCACGCCTGGACCAATGAAGGCAATTTGACGATTAGTAAACATGAACACCTCCGCTTATTTGGAAAAATATTGCAACGCCAGTCTCAGGCGAGTTTCAACATCCTCCGGGGTATCGCGTGGCAGCCACTGCAAGGCAGCCTGGGCTTCCACTACACTGTAACCCAGGGTAGTCAGCGCGCTCAGCACCTCACTATCTACATCGCTGATCCTTTCCAGCGGTTCGAACCCTTCAATCGCCTTGATACGATCCTGTAAATAAAGCAGGATCTTCTGGGCGGTTTTTTTACCTACCCCCGGCACCCTGCTGAATACTTCCGCTTGTTGGTTGAACACCGCCCGTCGCATGCTATCGGGGGTTAAAACGGAGAGCATGCCCAGTGCAAGCCGGGGACCAACGCCATTCACGCTCATCAAGATCACGAAGAAATCCCTGGCTTCGGGAGTATCGAAACCGTAAAGGGTCAGTGCATCTTGCCGTACGACTAAATGCGTGAAAAACGAAACCGTATCTCCCCGGCGTAACTGGTCTTTTAGAGGAGCCGGGATATGTACCTGCAAGCCGACCCCGCCCACCTCCACCACAACGCGGTTCGTATCTAGTCCTACGACTTTTCCCCGCAAACTGGCGATCATATCACCATTCTTCTCCCACTTGGGTTCCAATATGCCAATAAAATGCCCATAATTCAATGGCTATACGAAAATGCCTTTTAATCCTCAAATAGCAGGCGCCTCTGAGCGCTATGTAAGTGGCAAATTGCCACCGCCAGCGCATCTGCGGCGTCATCAGGCTTTGGAACCTCTTCCAGGCCCAGCAAGGCCCTCACCATTTGTTGTACCTGGTTCTTATCAGCCCCACCGTAGCCTGTCACTGCCTGTTTGACTTCCAGGGGGGTATATTCAGCCACCCCCACTTGCGCTTCCGCTAAAGCCAATAATGCCACGCCGCGCCCCTGCCCCACCGAAAGCGCGGTACGTACGTTTCGTTGAAAAAACAACTTCTCCACCGCACCGCTTTGGGGCCGGTGGAGAAGTATGACCTCTTTTAATCGGTGGTGCAGATCTAAGAGCCGCTTTGCCATGGGATTATCCGCAGAAGTCAGGATTACCCCATAATCCACCAGCGCTAGACTGCCATCCTCATTTTCTCTAACCAAACCATACCCTGTGGTAGCCGTCCCAGGATCAATCCCAATTACCAGCATACGCTCTCAGGCTGCCTCCAGTTGAGCCAGGGCTTCGTCTGAGATATTTAAGTTGGAAAAAACCTCCTGTACGTCGTCCAAATCCTCAAGATTATCGATCACTCGCATTACCTGCAGGGTCTCATCAGGCCTGAGGGCAATTTCGTTATTGGGTACCCTCCGCAGCCCAGCCTCTTCCGGCTGGATACCCGCGGCGTGCAATCCATCGCTGATATCTTTGAAGGCTTCAACCGGCCCAACGATTTCCACCTCACCATCTTCGAAAGTAATATCATCCGCTCCAGCGTCCACCGCGATTTCGAACAACTTATCGTGGTCGTGATTTTCATCGGGGAAAGAAAAATAAGCCAACCGGCTGAACTGCCAGCCAACCGAACCCCCTTCTCCCAAACTTCCTCCAAACCTGGTGAGTATGTGACGGATATCCGCCACAGCCCGGTTGCGATTATCGGTTACACAATCAATCATTAAAGCGATGCCATGGGGTCCATAGCCCTCGTAGTAAACTTCCTCCAACTGGCTGCCGTCTTTATTGTCCCCCGTACCGCGTGCGATGGCCCGTTCGATATTATCTTTGGGCATGTTATTCGCCCGAGCCCGGTCAACCGTCAGCCGTAAGCGAAAATTAGCATCCGGATCACCGCCCCCTTCCCGGGCAGCGATGGCTATTTCCCGCGCCAAACGGGTGAAAACCTGCCCTCGTCTGGCGTCGGCCGCACCTTTCTTGCGCTTGATCGTGGACCACTTGGAATGTCCAGACATAGATCACTCTCCTGAGAAATCAACAAACAAAGTGGCACACTTCCATTAATATACCAAGTGCGCATGAGAATTATACCATTCAAGCCTCTTCCCCTCGGATATAAGCCTCCACCATCTCACGGGCGACCGAATCATTGAACTGTTTGGGAGGCGTTTTCATAAAATAGGAGGAAGGCGCGATTAATGGGCCGCTCAGCCCCCGGTCCAGCCCGATCTTAGCGCAGCGCACCGCGTCGATCATCACACCAGCCGAGTTGGGCGAGTCCCACACTTCTAATTTTGCCTCCAAATTGAGGGGGACATCCCCAAAAGTGGTGCCCTCCATGCGGATATAGCACCACTTCCGGTCTGTTAGCCAAGGTACGTGATCACTCGGGCCAACGTGCACGTCATCCTGGGGCAGGGCATACGGCAGCATGCTGGTCACCGCCCCGGTCTTGGATATTTTCTTCGATTCCAGGCGCTCGCGTTCCAGCATATTAAGGAAATCGGTGTTGCCACCAAAATTCAATTGGTAGGTATGGTCGAGCCGTACGCCCCGGTCAACAAAAAGGCTGGTTAGCACGCGGTGCAGGATGGTGGCTCCCACCTGGCTCTTGATATCGTCCCCGATGATGGGCAGACCCCTTTCACGGAAACGCTTGGCCCAATAATCCTGGCTGGCGATAAACACCGGGATGGCGTTGACAAATGCACAACCCGCATCCAACACCTGCTCCACGTACCATTTGGTCGCCATTTCTGAACCAACCGGCAGGAAATTGATCACCACGTTGGTTTTGGTCTCTTTCAAAATGCCCACGATGTCAG
>Ga0315548_1000762_pt1 | contig 29236 bp, 28 predicted proteins | sample SalMarSW160110MG_2_FD_202540 | JGI IMG/M metagenome (GOLD analysis project Ga0315548, IMG submission 202540) | Salt marsh sediment microbial communities from the Plum Island Ecosystem LTER, Massachusetts, United States - Salt Marsh Sediment SW1601-110 ... | reverse complement strand
TAATTAAGGATAATTATTCTAATGCCTGACAAGCGAATTCATAGAGGGCCGCATCCGGCCGATGCAAAGTTGTTTGCCGAAAGCGAAATCGGCGATTTGCGTTCTGCTCTTGCCGATCACTCCTTTTTACTGACAAAAGGTTATGCTGAAAAAAGTGCCCTGAAATTAGTCGGCGACAAGCTCAGTCTTACGGAAAGGCAGCGTCTGGCTATTATGCGAAGTGCCTGCTCTGACCAACATTTATCGTCCCGAAAGCAGCGCGAAGTTAAAATCGCCGATGTTAAAGGTCAGCCAATTGTTATCGATGGCTATAATGTTTTAATAACTGTCGAGGCAGCGATGAGTGGCGGTGTGATATTTAAGGGACGAGACGGCTGTTTCCGCGACCTGGCAAGTATACACGGCACATATCGCAAAGTTACCGAAACGATACCGGCTGTGCAGCTTATAGGTGAGTTTCTCAAAGAAATCGGCGTAGTAAAAGTCCGATGGCTGCTGGATAGCCCCGTCTCCAACAGTGGGCGATTAAAAACTTTGATTGGTGAGCTGGCTGAGAAAAACAACTGGCACGGATTCGACCCTTCGACTCCCTCGACCGTGCTCGGGACAAGTGCGCTCAGGGCAGGCAAGCTCACCGCAGGCTGGGAAATCGAACTTTTGTTAAGCCCTGATTATGAACTGATAAAAACAGAAGAAATTGTCGCCAGCAGTGACAGTGTGGTGCTTGATGGCTGCAAAAAATGGCTCAACTTGGCAACGGAGATAATAAAGCAAAAGCTGTCCTCCGCCAAAGTGATAGATTTATCCGCCTGAGGCGGATTTATCCTAAAATCATCATAAAAAAGGGCCGTGGGTTAATTAACCCACGGCCAACCGTTGCTACATATACACCCCCCCAATTGAGTATTGAATTATGTGTATGTCAGCAATTAAAACAATAGGTTCGACAAGCTCACTACAAGTTCGGCAAAAGAGCAGGGTTGCTACTTAGCTGTCAGTTTGAAGCTGTCTCTCATCGAGTTTTTGTTTGAGAATCTTGCCGGCGCGCAAGGCAGCTTCCTTACCAAAATCTATGCACTTGTGCATCCCCGAATTAAAGGATTTGGCAAATTCGTCAGATTTTAATGCCGAAAATGCAAAGCTTTTTTCGCAGGATTTAGAGCTTTGGTTCTCAGGCACCGGCGCAATGCAATAGATTGCAGTGGCGAAGCCGGCAAAATAGACTATGAGCAGAAATATGACTTTCACTCTCCATCCCCTCATTAAGAAATCCTCCCTTCCGAGTGTAAAAATTTTATTCGCCGTAGGCGAATTTATCCGCCAAGAGCGGATTTATCAGCCGTCCCCCCTAACCGGCCTTTGAATTTAGCTGCTGCCGCTCGATGTTTCACTATTAAATACTTAAGATAAAAATGCCGCTATGCCAAATAGAAAATGCGAAAATATACTGGATTTGAGCAAAAATTAACAAAAATAAGCATATTTTGACTACCATTTTTGGGATTGAAAAAAGGGTGATTCCTTTGCACACTTCTTCATCCATACGGAGATTTAAGTATAACAGCGCTGATGATGTGGTAGTATAGAAAAATTTTCCTGAGAAGCGCAAGATAATTGGTGGGCTGACTCGTCTCGGCAAAGGCATCGAGCCGAAGCAGAAAGCCTATCCTACCAATAACAAAAAATGGCAGCGCTAAATCTGCCAGACAAGCGGCAGGCAAGTGCGAGTTATTAACGTCTTGTGTGTGTTCGGCGGCGCCGAGAAGCAAGACGCGCCCTTTTGGCAGTTGGACGCCTGCCTCTGTGCAGCCCCAACAGCGGTTTCGGCGTAACGAGTTTGGTGTAGGTAAAGCCGGCACATTCCACCGGGGTGAATTCGCGTCCTATGAATCTTTCAATACGACGAAGGTACTTTTGCTCATCGCGAGAGACAAAGGTATAGGCGTCTCCCGTGACTTCGGCGCGGCCTGTACGGCCTATGCGATGAATGTAATCTTCCGGATTGACGGGGACGTCGAAATTGATGACGTGCGAGATTCCGGTAACATCGATGCCGCGGGCGGCGACATCGGTTGCAACCATAACGCGGTATTTGCCGCCTTTGAAGCCATCCATTGCGCGCTCGCGCTGGCTCTGGTTGCGGCCTGAGTGTATCGCCACCGATGCAATGCCTGCCCGTTCAAGGTGTCGGTTAATCTTGTCCGCGCCGTGCTTGGTGCGGGAAAAGAGCAGCACACTGGACAAGTGGGCGCCGTGGAGCAGGTGCAAAAGAAAACTAATTTTCTGTTCTGTCTCGACGAAATAGATATATTGTGTGATTGTTTCGATGGGGTTTCGCGGTCGGCCAATCTGTATCATTTGCGGCGACTTCTGCACGCCTGTGGCCAGCGTGCTTATTTCAGGAGTTACTGTGGCTGAAAAAAGCATAGTCTGGCGATTCGTGGGCAAAGCAGCGATGATTTTTCGCACGTCCCTGATGAAGCCCATATCGAACATTCGGTCGGCTTCATCGAGGACGAGCACCTCAACGTGCCTGAGGTTGATAGAGCGTCGCTGCATATGGTCGAGGAGTCGTCCCGGTGTCGCGACAACGATGTCAACGCCATTACGAAGCGCGGTCAACTGTCCCTTGATATTCACGCCGCCATAAGCGGTCAGGGTCCGCAAATGCAGGAATCGACCATAGGTGCGTATGAACTTTTCGATTTGCAATGCCAGCTCGCGTGTCGGTGTGAGGATGAGCGAGCGGATAACTCGTTTTTTGGACGGGTGCTCGTGGCTGAGCCGGTTCAAAATGGGCAGGACAAAAGCGGCGGTTTTGCCCGTGCCGGTCTGTGCGCAGCCGATAATATCCCTGCCGGCAGTTGCGGCAGGAATCACCTGTGACTGAACTTCGGTGGGAGCGGTGTAGCCGGCAGCAAGAATACCCTGCACCAGCGGGTCGGAGAGACCAAATGTTTTGAATGGCATCAGATAATCCTAACTGAAATTTCCTGTTTATATTTGCCGCAGCGGGGCTAAACAATTTTACGTCGCCGTTGCCGGCGACGGCTAACCATAGTTAAACGCCGGGCAAGTTCTTGTCCAGGACTTCTTTTAATGTCTTGCAGACAATCGCCACTTCATCCTTTGTTAGATTATTATAGAACGGCAGGGCAATGGTCCTCTCGCAGACGGATTCGGTTATCGGGAAATCGCCCTTTTTATAGCCAAATTGCTTAGCGATAAACGGCTGCAAGTGTACAGGAGGAAAGTAGTTGCTCACCTGAATACCCTTAGCATTCATATCCTGCAAAATTCTATCTCGTTGCCGGCCGGTAAATTCCTCAGCGAGCCGAACCACAAAGACAAACCAGCTAATATCGCAGCCATTCGGCTCAGTGGGCACCGTCAGCCGGTCATCTGCTGCCAATATTTCCTGATACCATTTTGCGACCTGCTTGCGTTTGGCCTTGATTTCTTTTATTCTTGAAAGCTGCACAATTCCGAGCGCACAATTGATATCGCTTAGTCGAAAGTTATATCCCAACCGTTCGTGGCTTAGCCAACCATCACCTTTGCCTCTGCCCTGATTGCGAAGTGACACGCACATATCCGCTAAATTATCGTCGTCGGTCAAAATCATTCCGCCTTCGCCGGTGGTTATCTGCTTATTGGGATAAAAGGCAAACACGCTTATCTTGCCGAACGTTCCTACTTTTTTCCCAAATAATTTCGAGCCAAGTGCTTCGCAACTGTCCTCGATTACGACAAGACCGTGTTTTTCAGCGATTTCGCAGACTTTATCCATACCGGCGGGATTGCCGAAAACCTCAACCGGCAAAATAGCTTTCGTTTTATCAGTGATTTTAGATTCTATTTTTGCAGCGTCGATATTCAAACTTTCAGGTTCTATATCGACAAAAACTGGTTTTGCACCTGCCATCATAATTACGGTTGCAGAAGATATAAAGGTGAACGGCGTGGTAATGACCTCATCACCCTGCCCAATTCCAAGAGCCAGCATACATAAAAACAAACCGCTTGTTCCGCTATTGACAGCAACCGCCCGCTTTGTGCCGATGTATTTAGAAAAAACATTTTCAAATTCCGCCAGTTTTGGGCCGAGTGAAAGATTAGGACTTCGTAGTACCGCACAGACTGCTTCGATTTCTTTTTCGGTGATATCTGGCCGAGATAAATATATCTGCATAATAAAAGCTCCTGATTAAAAAGTGCACAAGCCCATAACAACATTGGTGCACACGAGCAACTAACAAAATTATACGGCCTGTAGCCGATAAATCAAGACTTTTAACCGAGGTGTTTATAGGACGCAGGATTGCGCAAACAGCTCTCTATTGGCTGCTCAGTTGGAAATTAGAATTTCTATGTTAAACAGCACTGATTTGAAGCCGAATATGACTACGGCCTTAATACATACTCGGTAGGAATTAAAAGATGGCAAAAGGAAAAGACGTACTGACAACAGGCGATGTGGCAAAGATTTGCCACGTTGCTCCAAGAACTGTTTCGAAGTGGTTTGATAGCGGCCAACTAAAAGGTTATCGCATACCTGGCAGCAAGGACAGGCGAATACCTGTCAGCGAGCTGATTCGATTTATGAAAGTTCATAATATACCTGCCGATACACTTCCGGCAGGCAAACTAAGGGTTCTTGTCGTGGACAGTGACGGCAGTGCCGCATCAGCTCTGTCTGATATATTGCGAAACAAGGCTGATTACGAAGTGCAAATTGCTCGGAGCAATTTTGAGACTGGTACAATCGCACAGAAATTTGCTCCGCATGTTCTATTAGTAAGTCTTTTCGCCGAAGATATAGATGCAACAGAAATCTGCAGGAGTCTCCGTGCGGATGAGGACTTGCAGACTGTTAAAATGATAGTTATTGCCAACCAATTAAGCAGTTCTGAATCAGCCGCATTGCTGCAGAAAGGCTTTGACGATTTTATCTCCAACCCTGCTGATGGCCCCGAAGTTATCAAGAAAATAGAACAGGCAACCGCGATTATCTATTAGTACTACGGACAATAAACAGTGGCTTTGTCCTTCTGCGATATTCACTTTTTCGTTTTATCCTGGAGCATTTGCGCCTGCAGCATTATTAACATGTCGGGACTGACCGTCGTAATACGCAAATCGCTGAAAATTACTCTATACTTGCCATTTGGAAGTTTCCAGTGCATGAGCATCGTAAATCCGTCCCCCCGGTTGGTGCTATCACCATAATACACAATATCCTTTCCTTCCTTAAGCAGTCCCTCGTATATTACCGCCATGTTTGTGAGCATATCGCTCCTGCCGATATTCTCGCGAGCCAGAGAATATTCTATCGCCTCAACTATATCACCGCCTGTTGAACCTTTAGGACCAAAGAAATTAGCGCCGAGAATTATCGTTATAATTATTACTGCCGCAGCAGCAAGCCTGCTTACTCTCAAATCAATCATAATTCTGATAGTATTCATCCCCATTCTATGCGCACGAAGCTGCTGCGGAATTTGTCGCTTCACATCCTCGGTAAGACCGGGGCGAACTGATTCTGTCATCCGCTCTGACAATTTATTCAATAATTTTTCAAGCTTTTCTTTTTCCATCGCACTGTCCTTTTTTCTTTAGTCAGTGTTACTTTCAGATAATATCCTCTCTCAATACTTTTAACGCCCTGCTTAGTCTGCTTTTGAAAGTGCCTTTCCTTACGCCTGCTGCTTCGGCGGCTTCAACAATAGTTAAGTTCTGTAAATAATGTAAAACAACCGCCTGCCTCATTTTCATTGGCAGCCGTGCAATAGCTTCCTCTAACTTTTCCAGCTGCTCTTCATCCTCAGATTTGTCTGAGTTAGCTGTGCTGCTAACCGGCACATCAAATCCTTCGATACTTATTGCCTTTTTGCCCTTATTCCTTCGCCAGTACAGCCTCGAAGCATTTCCTGCAATCCTATACAGCCAGCTCTTTAACGCTTTTCCATCCTGCAATTGGCCTATACGGTTCCAGGTCTGGAGGAAAATTTCCTGCGTCAGGTCTTCGCTGGCCTGGTGATTATGGCCAAGCCGTCTCATATACAAATATATCTGCTGGTAGTATGAATCAACAAGCTCCGCTGCTGCTGCACGGTCACCCGACCTCAATCGAGAAACAAGCAAATCCTGCTTTTGTTCCTCATTTTCGTGGTTCCTATCGGGATTTTGCTGCACATTTATAAGATGCGCAAGTTCTGCTGCCTGTTCCGTAAATTTTACCTTTTTTGACATTATTTTCGCCCGGATTAGCTAAAGACAGTATAGCTAAAATCTGATTTTTTTACAACGTTAAAAGCTGACTGACAAACCGTCGCTATGGGAAGAATTGTTAAATCCAGCGGTCATGCTATAATAGTCACATATAAATTCTGCCGAAGGGAGGTAAAAAATGAAACTATATCTTGCCCAACACGCAAGAGCAGCTTCGGAAGAAGTAGACCCGCAAAGGCAATTGACTGAAGGAGGTCTGCGAGACATACAGAAAGTTGCCGAATTTATAAGGCCTCTAAATTTATGTGTTGATTATTTGTGGCACAGTGGAAAGAAACGCGCTGAGCAGACCGCCGAAGTCCTGGCTGATGCTATTAAGATAAATGAAGAGCACATCACCCGTGATGGCCTTGGCCCGAACGACGATGTTACGGCGTTAAAGGGCGAACTTGGCACCAGCCAGCAGGACATTATGATTGTCGGACATCTACCTTTTTTGGCCAAGCTAACATCGCTGCTTTTAGCCGGGTCAGCATCAGCTAATACAGTCGCCTTCAAGCAAGCAGGTATCGTATGCCTTAACCATTCAGGCGGAGATCAATGGCAACTCGAATGGATGATAATACCAGAGCTTCTAATATAAAACCTTTTATGGTCATACTGAGCGAAGCGAAGTACTTTCATATTTAGCCCCACGTTGCACGTGGGGTTTTTGCCTTCTATTATTTATGGTGATATCATCATCAAATCTAAGTTCTTTTAACAAGCCCGTGCAAAAGCTATGGGAGATGACCAGTCCCTGCGTACTCTGTCCGCGCAAGTGCAAAGCCAACCGAAGTAAGGAGCAAATCGGCTTTTGTGGCATAGCCGATATGCCTGTCGTTAGTTCTGTTGGACCGCATTTCGGCGAGGAATCTGTCCTTGTCGGCACAGGTGGTTCAGGGACAATTTTTTTTGCCGGATGCAATTTGGGCTGTATCTTCTGTCAAAATTTTGATATCAGCCATCTTCGCCACGGCCGACAGATGACCGTTGAGCAATTGGCTCAATCTATGCTTGATTTACAGAATTATGGTTGCAGCAACATCAATTTTGTTACCCCTACTCACGTTATAGCGGCTATTATGGCAGCTCTTGAATTAGCCAGAAAAGAGGGCCTGAAACTGCCGACCGTTTACAATACCGGCGGATACGATTCTGTCGAAACGCTTAAATTACTCGACGGCTATATAGATATTTATATGCCGGATATGAAGTATTCAGACTCGGCGGTCGCAAAGGATTTTTCTTCTGCGCCGGATTATCCACAGGTGAACCGGGCTGCTGTCAAAGAAATGCATCGCCAGGTCGGCGATTTACAGGTCGAAAACGGGCTGGCTACACGCGGACTTTTGGTAAGACATTTAGTTTTACCGGAGAATTTAGCAGGTAGTTTTAAGATTATAGATTTTTTAGCCGAGGAGATTGGCCCAAAAACAACCATCAATGTAATGAACCAGTATCGGCCCTGTTATAGGGCCTCCCTCTATCCTAAAATAAACCGCCGACCTACACTCGAAGAATTTTTATCCGCCCGGCGGTACGCCCTCCAAAAAGGCCTGAACATTCTTGTCTAAGAACGTTCGGTTGCGCTATTTCGGTACACAAGCCGGATTTTCCGGGGTTATGTCACAATCGATTAACCAGTTTACTGCCATCATCGCAAAGTCGTAAAAGTCAACCTTGCAATCATCATTTAAGTCACCTGCAAGCATATACGGGCAGGGCTGCGCCTTTATCGCCAGACTGTGATTACGGCCGGCTGAGACGGCCACAAAGTTGGTATTGGGTGGAGGGACGTCGCATTGGCCGTAGTCGTTGTATCCCCAGGTGACGATGGAACCGTCGTCCTTTAGGCCCAGACTATGATGGCCATCTGTGGAGACAGCCACAAAGCCGGTATTGGGTTCAGGGACATTGCATTCGCCGTAGGTGTCGTTCCAGCCCCAAGCGACAATGGAACCGTTTGACTTTAAGCCCAAACTGTGATAACGACCTGCTTCAAAAGCCACAAAGCCGGTATTGGGCGGAGGGGGTTCGCATTGGCCTTGGCCGTTGTATCCCCAGCCGACGATAGAGCCGTCGTTCTTTAGGCCCAGACTATAGTAGCCGGCTGCGGTGACCCCAACAAAGCCGGTATTGGGTGGAGGGATATTGAGTTGGCCGAAGTTGTTGAATCCCCAGGCAAGGACGGAGCCATCGTCCTTTAGGCCCAGACTGTGATAGTAGCCTGCGGCGATAGCCACAAAGCCGGTATTGGGCAAAGGGACGTCGCATTGGCCGTCATTGTTACTTCCCCAGATGACGATGGAGCCGTCGTTCTTTAGGCCCAGACTGTGATACTCACCGGTAGCGATAGCCACAAAGCCGGTATTGGGTACACCTGGAGGCGGATCGCTTTGGCCGTAGTTGTTGAGGCCCCAGCCGACGATGGAGCCGTTGTCCTTTAGGCCCAGACTGTGCCAGTAGCCTGCAGAAACCGCGATAAAGTCGTTTCCGTCAGGCGGGCTGGCCTGACCATAATCATTCAAGCCCCAGCCGACTATAGAGCCGGCAAAGGACGCCTGGGCAATGCAAAAGGATAGAATAGTGGCAATTGCTGCAAAAAGCACTAAATTGTGCTTAATACCATTACTGAATTCCATTTTTGTCCTCCTCCGTTTAGTTTTGGATACAGATTGGTACTGTTTTTTGGTAGTGAACTGAATAGTCTTTGCTCTTATAAACTAAGATTATACTATTTATTGGAACGATAGTCAAGGATTTTTTAGGGAAATTTGATGCTCGATTAACGATACTACAGATATGAGCATCGGGCATCCACTATCGAACTCCTGTCCTCCTTCGCAATATCACAGGAGTAACCAACAAACATCAGTTACGCCCGAAGCTAATACTCCTCGCCATCTTCTTCTACATCCTCTTGCGGTTCTTCAGATGGTTCTTCACTCGGCTGCTGCTCTGTCTGTTCTTCGAGCTGCTGAATAGCTGCCTGTAGCTCTTTGTTTTCTTGTTCGAGCTGCTGGATTGTCTCTGTTTCCTCTTTTAACTGGGCCGTGAGATTCTCAACCATTGTCTGTGCTTCGTTTGCCGTAGCAACTGCGGTGTTTAATCGCTCGGTAAGTTCATTAATCCGGCCTTGTAATAATTCTTGATTTTGGGGGGCATCAGCAAGCACCTGCCTTGTATTGGCCAGGGCTTCTAAAAGTTTGGTTATATTTTCCTGCAGTTGGTCTCTTTCGTTTCGAGCCTGTTCTAACAGTGCATTTGCTTTTGCCAGCTGAGCTTTTGCCTTTTCCAGTTCGGTACGTGCTTCGTCTCTCTCTTTCGCTGCCTTACTACAACCTGCTAATACTGCCAGACAAATCGATAAGAACACCAGCATAGAGGCTAATTTGGCTTTTTCCATTTTTAATCCCTTTCGTTATTTGAAATAAATTGTTATTCGAAAATCTTACTCCACTTTCTTTGTGGTCTACTTTCCCAGCTTCGCTTATGATATACGAAACTGACTATCAACGGCAACACGCTGGTTGCCTCAGCAAAAACCATCTGCTCATATACATTATCCACCTTACCCCAGGAGCCGGCCTCTCTGAAGGTAGAACCTGAACAGCCGCCGTTCCTGACCGAAGCTTATGGCGGAGCTGGGTCGCCCTGGCGAGTGAATTTGTAACTTAATAGTTTGTAGATGAGCTTTGCAGCCATAAAGTCCGGCGATTTATTTCTTTCATCCGGACACAGTTCGACGACATCAAATCCGACAACATCTCTTTGCTCGAAAACAAGCTTCAGGAATCCAAGCACTTCATACCACAGTAGTCCGCCCGGCTCAGGTGTTCCTGTCGATGGCATTATAGAAGGGTCAAAGACATCAACGTCGATGGTTACGTAAACTCTGTCGGACATTTTTGAAACGGCCTGTGCAAACCAGTCTTTATTATTATAAACATCCTTCGCAAAGAAGATGCTGTCGGGGTTTACAAACGGTTTTTCCGAAATATCCATACTCCTGATGCCTGCCTGTACAATGGGGCAAAGCTCCCTGACTCTGGCCATAACGCAGGCGTGATTATATTTTGAGCTGTTGTACTGCTGTCTTAAATCAGTATGGGCGTCAAGCTGCAAAACCGTAAGCCCCGGGTAAGCACGACAATGGGCCTTAACCGCACCTATACTAACCGAGTGCTCCCCTCCTATTACCACGACAAATTTGCCCTGTTCAATATAACTTTGAACCTTCTGATTAATCACTTCAACTACTTCAGAGACAGGAGCATCAGCTTCTATAATACTGTCTGTAAAAACACCTTTCTTATAAACTTCAGAATCGGTCTCTATGTCATACAGCTCCATATTCCCTGATGCTTTGATTATGGCTTCGGGGCCTTTGTCTGCGCCTTTGTTCCATGTGCTTGTGCCGTCATAAGCAACAGGAAGGATAACTATCCGGGCACTTTCAAGATTAGAGTATTTGTCCGGCAGCTGTCCAAAATTGAATACCTCTTTCATATTCAGCGGACCCAAAGATTTTTTCAATCAAACAAGAATACAGCTACTGCTACAGTCGTTGTCCAAAGGCCTTTTTGCCCCCTGCCGGTCTGCGTTACATTAGAAGTCCTGATTATTAAGCCGCTGGCTCTATACTCCTGCTCCTTTTCCGACCATGCCTGGTTCGGGTCGACTTCCAAACCTAACGTTGTACCAAGCATCTCCGCGGCAAGGTCTTCAGCCATATCTGCCGCCTCTTGCTGATTCATTCCATAGTTGTGTACCTCACTGAGATAGCCCCAGTTATTTCTGTCTTTAGGTAAAGCAATACCAACTGATGAAGCAATCAACCTTCCATGCTCATTGGTATCGGCCCTGGCCATCACGCAATAACATATCTGTCCTGGAATTAACCTTTTCAATCCATTTTCGCAGCTGATAACCTTGCAATTAGGCGGCAGAATCGATGATACCTGAACCAGGTTTTGCTGAGCAATGCCTGCCTTGCGTAGTGCCTCTTCAAAGGATTTCAGCCGGTATGGATGCTGACCAACTCCCTTGGTTAGAAATGCTTTAGTTGGTACAAGACCGTCCATCTGAAACTCCTTCTCTTAATCTATTCTCTTATATCATATTACCTAACCGATTAGCGGCATTCGTGCTGCTGTAACTTAATCAAACAAAACAAATATAATATTTTTATTGAAAAGTCAAATTTTTATTGATTTTTTAGTCAGGATTGACTAATCGGTCAATATATGAATGTAAAAACTATGAAAACTAAAAAAGCACTGGACACGATACCGCCTAAATTGTGCAAATCTTTCAGAAAAAAGAATTCTCATCAGAGAAGAGCAATTTGAAGAATCGGATTATGACCAATCCCTCAAGGGGGCAAAGTGACAATTTTGACAATATCGACGAAGAGTAAAATATCAGCTAATAAAATAAGCAAAGGGTTCATATTCCCAAGCGCTGCCATTGCAATCAAGTCAAGCAAGGTCAAGTATTACCGTTTTCCTGACAAGATACCTCTGCCTGGGGACCTCGTTTATGGAACAGTCAACCGTATCGGACAGCACTCATCTTTGGAAAACGCATCAGGACGAATACATATGATACACGACGGCACAAAAGCAATTTTTGTCTTCGGAAACAGGTATGCCCCGGATTTTTATGAGGGAGTGGTGCCTGATAAAATAACAGAAGAAGTTGACCTTATTGCACGTTCCGGAGTAATCGGAATTGTTAAAACAAAGAATTCTCTAATAAAAGACCCGACTAAAGTAAAAGTTTTAGGATACGTTTGTGATGAAAATGGTAATGTCTTAAACACGCAGGATTTCCCACTTATAAAACCCAAAAATAAAATAAAAAAACAGCCAAGGTCAAAAATGATTTTAGTTTGTGGAACGTCGATGAACTCCGGTAAAAGCATGGCTGCCGCAGCGTGCTGCTGGGCATTAACATCTATGGGTTATAATGTCAGAGCATCCAAAATAACAGGGACAGCTTCACTAAAAGATATTTTACTTATGAATGACGCGGGTGCTAATTCATATGCCGATTTCACATATCTCGGCTATCCGTCAACGTATCTTCTGATGAGTGAACAATTGCTGGGCGTTTTCAACCAACTTGACTTAAAGTTTGCGAACAACCCAAAGAATTTTTGGGTCGTTGAACTTGCTGATGGTATCATCCAGCGCGAAACTGCTATGCTATTAACTGCCCCGGAATTAGTATCAAGGATTAACAAACTGATTTTTTGCGCCAGCGACGCTTTTGGTGCTATCGGGGGCTTAAGAACACTAAAGGAAAATTTCAATTTGGTCCCGGATGCCATATCGGGTATATGTTCAAGCTCCCCACTGCACATAAGAGAGCTTTCTTCATTTACTGATATTCCGGTATTTAACAGCGCTGAGACGGACAAAAATCGTTTAATGGAGATTTTAATTCGTCCAAAAAATAATTCGAAAGTTGGAAAAAGCGGCGTTTGTTTGTATTAGGCCGCTTATTAACAATTACATTTACATTAATTAATGGGAGGCCTTAAAATGGCAAAAAAGAAAAAAACCGCCAAGAAGGCAGCTAAGAAGAAGAAATGAGGATGAAATTTTGTTAAGCATCCATAAAGCCATCAATGCGTTTGCATTGATGGCTTTCTTATTTATTCACCAGGCCGAATATATAATGACCAAAAATTAAAAAAATTTACTCTGTGAAATGAACCCGAGTGTCCTCCGCAATCTATGCCGTTTGCTCTGCGCCACGTAAATCAAGAATCCTTAAATTGCTCTTTCAGTGTCTGTGCGTTATAAATAGCGTAGGCGTTGTAGTCATTATTGAAGTAAGCGAAGACGGCCTTTTTGCCTTTTATATTATCCTTCACCCAGTTTGCCCACTCCTGCAAGGCAGATTTTGAGTAGTTGCCTTGATACCTGCCGGTTGGGCCGTGAAAGCGAATATAAATCACATCGGATGTCACCACACGAGGGACCTTCATACCCGGCATATCGTGAATGCAAAAGCTGGCATTAAACCTTCGCAGCAAATCATAACTATCTTCCGAAAACCAGCTTTCGTGCCTGAATTCAAAAACAGCGATTAACTTTTTAGGCAAAACCTTCAAGAAACCCTCTAATCGGTCAAGGTCTTTATGAAAACTCGGCGGCAGTTGGTACAAAATCGGCCCGAGATTTTCCTTCAGAAGTTTTGCCCTTTCCAGAAATCTCTCGAGCGCTTCTTCCGATTCTTTTAATCGTTTAATGTGAGTGATATAGCGGTTGGCCTTTGTGGTAAAAAGGAAATTTTTTGGTGCTTGTTTGTGCCAGTTTTGGAAGGTGGTTTCTTTCGGCAGATGGTAGAAGGTATTGTTAATTTCGACAGTGTCAAAATCTTTTACATAGTGTTCAAACCACTTGCTCTTGGGCAGCTTGTCAGGGTAGAACCGTCCTTGCCAGTCGGCGTAATGCCAGCCGGAAGTGCCTATCCAAATATCACATCTGGTCTTGCCCATGACAGATATTTTAATAGTTCAGTTGAACCTTTTTGAGAAGTATTATAATTTAGCGTTAGCTGCTGAAAAGCGAACTGTTTGTTACTCCACCCTACTTCGCTAAAGCTACGCAGGGCAGGCAAACCTAAAAATTACAGATTTGATTTTACTGTCGAACAGGTATAATCAACCCTGTTAGAAGCTGTCCTTTTCGTAAATTTAGGCCTGTTTGTCAAGTTTCTAACGGGGTCAATCTTATGAAAAACGCTGTACTAAGCGAGCTTTTCGGCCAGATGGCCGATATTATGGAAATCCTCGGCGAGGACCGCTTCCGCATCAATACCTATAGAAAAGTCGGCCGAATCATCGGCGATATGCCAACCGATGTCGAAACGCTTTTGGTAACCGGCGAGTTAGCTAAAATACCCGGAATCGGCAAATCAAGTCTTGCTAAGATTGAAGAGTTCGTAAAGACAGGCACGATAACTGCCCACAAGCAATTGCTCACGAAGATTCCGCAGACTCTATTAGAATTATTAACCGTACCAGGTATGGGACCCAAGGGCGTAAAGGCGGTCTATGAAAGGTTAAAAGTCAAAACCATCGACGAGCTAAAAAAAGCAATCAAATCTGGACGTTTAGCAGAACTACCCGGCTTTGGTGACAAAAGAGCCGAGGCAATAGCAAGAGGCATCGAATTTCTCGAAAAATCCACCGGCCGAATTCGACTCGACCAGGCCCTTCAAGCCTCGGATATTGTCACTGCATTTCTTCAGCAGCTATCCGGTACCGAAAAAATTCAGCCCGCTGGCTCACTGCGGCGCCGAGCTGAAACCATCGGTGACGTTGACATACTCGTCGCAGCAAAAAAGGGCAAAAAAATCATAGATGCATTTACCAGTGCAGGATTTGTCCAGGAAGTCCTCGCCGCCGGGACGACAAAGGGTTCGGCTATTATTCAAACCGAAACCATTCCCGTCCACGTCGATGTGCGTGTTGTGCCGAAAAAAAGTTTCGGAGCTGCGGCCCAGTACTTCACCGGCTCAAAGCAGCACAATGTCCGCTTAAGAGAAATCGCTGTAAAAGCAAAATTGAAACTAAACGAATACGGCTTATTTAAAAAAGATAAAATGGTTGCAGGTGAAATCGAGGAAGAAATATATCAAAAGCTCGGCCTGGATTTCGTCAATCCATTATTGCGAGAAGACCGGGGTGAAGTCGAGGCAGCAAAGAGCCACACCCTGCCTGAATTGCTCGAATTTGAAGATGTAAAAGGCGACTTACACGTCCATACAAACGCATCCGACGGCAATGCAACCATATCCGAGCTTGCCCAGGCCGCAAAAGATATGGGTTATAAATATATCTGTATTACGGACCATTCAAAGTCATCTGCAATCGCTAATGGTTTGTCAGCTAAACAGCTCGCTGAACAAATCAAGCAAATTCGCAAACTCAATGAAAAGTTCAAAAGCATAACAATCCTGGCTGGAACCGAGGTTGATATCCTCGCGGATGGCACTTTGGATTTCGATAATAAATTACTTGTTGAATTGGATTTTGTAATAGCTGCCATACATTCCAGCTTGGCCGGTCCGCGAGAAAAGGTAACTATGCGCACACTCAAAGCTATGGATAATCCTTATGTTAATTGCATCGCTCATCCGACAGGCCGGCTCATCGGCCAGCGTGAGCCAATGGCTCTCGATATGACAGCAGTAATCAGACACGCCGCCCAGACTCGTACCGCCCTGGAGGTAAATGCAAACCCCTGGCGTCTGGACCTGAAGGACACGCATTGCAAAATGGCAATCGAATCGAAAGTTATGCTGGCTATCGGTACCGATGCTCATAGCGTCGGCGGACTCGGCTTGATGGGCTACGGCATTGCAACCGCCGCCCGCGGCTGGGCAACGAAAACAAATATTCTGAATACTTTCACCGCCAAAAAACTAAAAGACTTTGTCAAAGCTAAAAGACCATAATTTGCACTTATGGAATCTAAATCAACTAAAATCTTACTGACTGGTCTTCCGGGCTGCGGCAAGACAACCGCTGTAATGAAAATTATTGCCAATCTCGACCCTGGCAAAGTGGCAGGTTTTTATACGCAGGAGATTCGCCAGAATAATACCCGCACTCGTCTCGGCGAAGCGCCGAGCCGTAGCCGGAAAGGTTTTAGCTGGACACGCCTTGATGGAGCTACAGGAATATTAGCTCATGTTGACGTCAAAAGTCCCTGGTGGGTGAGCAAATATGGAGTGGACGTTGCTGGCTTTGAAAAATCCGTAGTGCCAATTTTGGACATCGATCGTAGCGACGCAGAATTATTCGTTATAGACGAGATTGGCAAAATGGAATGTTTTTCTGAAAGGTTTGTCTCTGTGGTGAAGCATCTCTTTGCTTCGGATAGGTCGGTATTAGCCACCGTAGCCAAAAAAGGTAAAGGGCTTATCTCTGAGGTAAAAAATTATCCGGACACGCAATTATTTAACTTAACGACCCAAAACCGAGATAAAATCATAGCCGAAATTTTACAAACCCTTTCTTTTTTTGAAAAACATTATAATACCTAACGTGATGTACAGGTTTTTAATTTTCGGCAAATTTTCTTTTACGAACCGTTATTTCGACCGAAGTGAAACCGCCGAAAGGCGGTTGAGCGAAGCGGAGAAATCTATGAGACTCGCGACTTTTGTTAGATTTCTCGACTTCAGCCCTGCGGGCTTGCGCTCGAAATGACCATTTTTGAGATTTTCAGCAGCCTTTAGCAAAACTCGCACAATGCGTTAAGTATCAGCGAATTGTTCTGAAACGGCGTCTAAAATAAGCTGTTTTGCTTTTTCCAAAGGTCCGGGTAAATGGGCTCCGGCGGCCATCTTGTGCCCCCCACCTCCAAATTTCTCGGCGATTTTGCAAACATCGATGTTGTTGCTGCTTCGCAAAGAGCACTTGATTCGGCCGTCTTTTAGCTCTACAAATAAAGCAGCTGCCTCAACAGTGCTTATCCTCCGACATTCGTTTATCAGGTTCTCAGTATCCTCGTATGTAGCGCCGGTTTGCTCGAAATCCCTCTGGAGCAGGTATTGGGTTGCGAAACGGCCGTCAAGATGCAATTCGAGCGTGTTGAGCATTGCGGTGGTCAGCTTGAGCCGTTTTGGTGAAAAATTCTGAAATAATTTGTGATAGTTCTCTGTTGCATTTGCACCTGCGTCGATTAGCTCAGCACAGGTTCTAAAAACTCTGCTATCAGTGTTTGGAAACTGGAACCAGCCGGTGTCAGTGGCTATCGCAACAAATAGTGCCTGAGCAATCTTCTCTGTTATCGGCCAGTTGGCGTATTTTAGAAAATCAAAAAAAATCAGACCTGAGGCTGCGGCGGTCCTGTCAATCAACCGAATACTACCAAGGCCGTCACCAGTCTTGTGATGGTCGATTACTAAAATGGGAATATCAATCTTTTTTAGGTACTGCTCGAATTGAGGTAGCTGGCTGAAACTGTCGGTGTCGATAATCATAATCAAATCAAAATCGCCGAGTGGTTCGACGGTTCGACCGAGCTCACCGCAGGATTCGCTCACCATTAGCTGTTGAAGGTCAATATCCTGGCCGAGGATGGGGACTTTTTCTGCAAAGAGAAATTCGTACCATTTGGGCATCGGCGACAATAATAGAAGCTGGGGCTTTTTGCCGAGGGCGGTCAGGACATCAGACATTGCTGCGAGACAGCCGCAGGCATCGCCGTCCGGCTTGGTATGGCTTGTGAGCAAGATGCTGCTCGATTGGTTTATTAACTCAATCGCTTTTTGAAAATTGGCACTGCTTACCATATTAATCCTGCTTATCTATTTAGAATTGCTGTATTATTAAAGAAATTGATGGTATTGTCAAGACCACGCCTTGCTGAAAACTAAATTTGCGGCTAAAATTTAATCTATGAAATCTCGTTTTGGATTTTCGAAACTAATTATTCTTTTCCTTGCCACTCGGCCGAAGTTTTTAGTTGCAAGTGCAGCGCCTGTTTTGGTGGGCTCGGCGCTTGGTTATGCAACTACCGGTGCTTTCTCGCCTGTCCTTTTTATTCTGGCACTTTTGGCAATAATGGCTTTGCATGCCGGTGCCAATATGGCCAACGATTATTTCGACCATATTTCCGGAAACGACTGGGCCAATAAAAATCCAACTCCCTTTTCAGGTGGGAGGCGGTTCATTCAGGAAAGAATTTTATCGCCTAAAGCGACCCTGCTTGCCAGTCTGTTCTGGTTAACTGTCGCCTCAATAATTGGTGTTATAATTATTTTACTGACACAGAGTATTTTTATTTTGGTTCTTGGTCTGGTTGGTTTGCTCGGCGGATTTTTTTATACTGCTCCGCCTGTTAAGCTTGGCTATCGTTGCATCGGCGAGTTTGTTATTGCACTGTTATTTGGCTTACTTGCTGTTTATGGCTCATATTATTTGCAGACAGAAACGATTGATGTCACACCAATTTTACCTGCTGTTATTGTCAGCATCCTGATTTTTTTGGTGATTTTAGTAAATGAATTTCCGGATTTGAAAGCCGATGCCGCAGTAAACAAAAGAACGCTTGTTGTTCTCTTTGGTGTGCCGGCTGCCATCTGGATTTATCGAGCAGTGTTGTTTGCCAGTTTTGTCGTTGCAGCGGTGATGTTGATTTACGGCCGAATGTTTTATGCAGGGTTCTTTTATCTGTTTACACTACCTGTTGCAGTTGTGGCAATGAGGTTTGTGAACAAAAAAGATTTAACCGCACCGGGCAAATACCGCGCCAGTCAAATCACTGTTCTTTTGCACGCACTTGGCTCATTGGCTCTTACCGCTGGTTTCATAGTCTCCAGTCTATTCAATCCACTGCTCTAACCGCAATGTCCCTTACCCAATCCAAAGTGGAGACTCTTAGTCGGCCTTGCGGGTTCTGGTTGTACTGACGGTGTGGCAACGGCTCATTATGAGTTGTATACCTGATGCCTGCAGGTTTTGGCGTAGGCGAATTTACGAATGACAAGCTCGATACTTTCGGCGGCTATGGCGTGATGAAGATTGCGAATCTTCAGTCCCTTATGGGATACATTTGTGCGATGGGCTTTGAGCATCACGTTGCAGTGAGCAGGGTTGAAAAAGCCGATGCAATTACCGAGGCCCTCGACAACTATATGGGCTGGGAAGTCTATCGCCACGAATAAAATCGGCAGGGCTTTGTAGAGTCTCTAATGACAAAGAAGCAACAGCACGTATTTACTTGTTAATATGGATAATCGCGGCGCCATCGAAACCATTGAATTTTGTTGAGGAGGCGATGCTGTATGCCCCTATGTTTTCAGTGCAAAGGTAATCACCGATTTGAAGATTTGTCGGCAGATGTTCCGAGACGGAGATTTTGTCGAAACTATCGCAGGTAGGCCCGACAACGGCGCAAACTTCCAGCTTGCCCCGTTTGGATGCCCGGAAATTCGGTATCCAGTGGTCGAAAACGATGCCTGAAAAAGTCTGATAGACGCCGTCATTTATATGGTAGAAGATTTTTCCGTTCCTGTGCGCCTTTCCTATTATTTCTGAAACAAGCACGGCGGTTGTCGCAACCATAAATCGTCCCGGCTCGGCGATAATTTCTATATCAGGCGGGAAAAGTCTTTTAGATTCAGAGTTTATTATCTTCGCAAGCTGCCCGAATCTGGGGACCTGCGGATCATAGGGCACCGGGAATCCTCCGCCGATGTCCACAATTCTTGTATTGTAGCCCTTTTTCCGGCAGTCGTTGAAAATTTCGGCTGTTATCTGTAGTGCCGAACTGTAATTATCGAAATTTGTGCACTGGCTCCCGACATGAAAACTCAAGCCTTCAACGGTCAGCCCGCAATCGAAGGCCTGTTTTATCAAAGCGACCGCTTCTCCCGACTCGGCTCCGAATTTCGAGCCTAATTCTACTAATGAGCCGCTGTCCGGCACTTTCAAACGCAAGATTAAACCGGCAGTCGGGCAATATTCTTTTATTTTTTTTACTTCGTCTGCATTGTCATAAGTAACAAGCGGCTTATATCTTTTTATCTTTTTTAAGGTGGGCCTGTCTTTGATTGTATTGGAAAAGATTATTTTGTCCCAGATGAAAAAATATTTATCACTTTTTTGAAAATGCTTCAAATACTTGTAAACCTGTATGAACTCGTTGTAGGAAGCGACGTCGAAGCTGGCACCTTCTTTGAACAGCGTCTCAACTATTTCCTGATTCGGGTTTGCCTTTATGGCATAGTAGGCCTGGATTCGCGGCAGATATTTTTTGAAAACCCGATAGTTTTTCCTTATCTTGTCATGGTCGATTATAAACAAGGGCGTTCCATGTTTTTGAGCTAATTTAACAAGTTCTTTTTTCATTTTCTTGTTACAAAGACCTCAGTTTCAAAATAAGTTTTTTAAGCTTTTCGACCTCTTTATTGTTCTCAAGATAAGACTCTATCAATTTTTCCCGCAGTTCCTGTCCTTTGTCATACAATCTTTTTTGTTTTTTGGGTTTAGTCGCCTGTATGGTGTATGCGGTCATTAGAGGAAACGCTACCGTAACATCGAGATACGCGGTGACCGTTTCTTCTAATTTTGTCGGGTCGATTTTACCCCAGCTTGCTGCCTCAGAGGGCGGCGCACCCGACAGGCCGCCCGTATCCGGCCTTGCATCGGTTATATTAATATCATAATCCTGCCCCATTTCCGGTATCATCAGGACCTCCTGAATCTGCGGCTCGGTCTGCAGCATAAAATTCTTGGGGCTTCCGCCTCCGATGAGGATGACCGCAGTTTTGCCTTTCTCGTATCTCTTGGCGTTCAAAATGATGGCGGTCGAATCATTAACATCAATGCTCGGATTTATTTTCAGCTTGAATTTATCCTGCAGGTCCTGTGCTTCAGCGAGAAGCTCAAGGCCGGCTATGTTCATTCCTATCGTAGAATCACCCGGCGAAGATGTAAAAACAGGAATGCCGTTTCTGTAAGCCGCCGCCAAAATACTTACCTGCCCCAGCTTGTTTTTCTGTTCGAGTTCGCTTACGATTTTGCCGAGATGATGATAAAATTCTCGCGTTCCCATCTCTTTTTGGAATTGCGGCCTTGTAAGTATCTCTCTTAACCTCCTGTCGGTTTCCATCAAAACATCTTCATAATCGAACAGGATATCGTATATTCTTGTTACGCCTTTTGCCCGCAGGTCGGCATCGTCAACATTATGGCTTCCTCTATGCATCGGCAGGTTGAACGCATAATGCAAATCGTGATACATATTTGCGCCGGTCGCAGACAGCCAGTCAACAAAGCCATGATTCATCAAAGGTATTATCGTGGAAGGCCCTAATCCTGCCGGAGTTAACGCCCCTGCCAGACTTAATCCTACCGTAACATCCTCCTGAGAATATCTGTCCCTTAGCAGGTGGCAGGCGGCCCTTAGCCTGCCGCCGTTATAAGCATCAAAGTTATCTACCAGTTTTACTATGTCGGTATCTTTAGAAATCGGTTCCGGCAGAATCCTTTTACCCGAGAGGTATTTTTCCTTGCCCGGGCAATTCGACTTATCATTTTTCATTTTTTTCTTTCCGTTTCAAAATTTAATCTTCCTGGACTTTGCGCAGGAGATTCTATCAAAACAAGCAGCAACTAAAAAGCCAAAATCAATAAAAACTTAAATATTGGAAGCTGATTCGCGTAAAGGCCGATGGTGGATTTTTAGTTTGACAGCAACTCCCCTTTTGTTTATAATATGGTTTGAGAGTATAAGATGGCTGAGGGCAAATAGATAGTTGTCCTCTCGATAGTTATTGAAGGTGGCGAAATGACTAAAGAAGAATGTGATATTCTGTATACGATAGGCCACTCCAACCACAAAATAGAGGATTTCATAAACTTACTAAAGAGGCATGGAGTCACCTGTGTTGCAGATGTGCGTTCGGCTCCTTACAGTCGCCATTCCCCTCAATTCAACAGAGAATTTCTTGCTCTTACCCTTCAAACTGCCAATATTGAGTATATGTATCTGGGAAGAGAACTTGGTGCTCGTCGTGATGACGGCTATTCTTGCAACCAAGGCTGTGTTAGTTTTGAGCACATAGCCGAAATGGAGGAGTTCAAGGCAGGACTCCAGCGCTTGATTGCAATCACTTCAGAGCGTCGGGTTGCCTTGATGTGTGCAGAGAAAGAACCGTTAGAGTGCCACAGAAGCATCCTTGTGTGCAGATATCTCAAAGGGCATAATCTTTGTATTAAGCACATCTTACAGGATGGTAGTATCGAAGATCATTGTGACACCGAACGCAGATTAGTTAAGATGTTAAAAATTGAGCCAACTCTATTTGAGCCTTCGAATACAGAACACGATTTTATCGAACAGGCTTATGACCGCCAGGCACAAAAGATTTCTTATCAGTAGAGGGGCTAAAGAAATTGTATGAGAGGACACAATAGTGGGATAGGAATGACAATTAGTATATTCACTATTGGCTTTGCCAAAAAAAACGCCCGCGAGTTTTTCACGAAATTAAAAGAAGCTGGAGTACAAACTGTGATTGATGTTCGTCTAAATAATGTGTCACAGTTAGCCGGTTTTACAAAAGGACAAGATTTACAGTACTTCTTGGAAGAAATTGCTGGCATAGGATACGCTCATAAATTGGAGTTGGCTCCAACGAGGGATATTCTCAATGCTTATAGGAAAAAAGACATTGACTGGCCGGAGTACGAGAGGCGATTTCGTCAATTACTCATCGAACGTCAGATTAATGATGTTATAACACCGCAATTGATGGACAAAGCCTGCCTTTTGTGCAGCGAACCCAAGCCCGACAAGTGTCATCGCAGGCTTACGGCTGAATACCTTCGTGAGCTTTGGGGAGATGTGGAGATTATTCATTTATGAGAGGAAAATATGGCAAGAATCATATGTCTGGCAAATTCCTACAAACACGGCGGGCGTTGTATGGCAGGTATTGACCTGAACACCGGCAAGTGGGTCCGACCAATACCTGATAGCAAAAGCAGAGCAGTTACTTCGGATATGAGACTTATCAGCGGGAGGGAGCCTCAAATACTGGACGTTATTGAAATCCCTCTTGAAGATTATGGTCCCGATGAGGGGTGTCAACCAGAGAATAGGCTATTGAAGGCCGGCAGATGGAAGAAGGTTGGCCAGATTACCGCCAAAGACCTATTAAAGTATTGTGAAGAAGATACTGTTATTCTTCACAACCATAAAGAGTATGTCTTGCCAAGCTTCTTTACCAAAACTTCCAAGAATAAATGGAAATCTTTACAGCTAGTAAATATCAAAAACGTAAGATTCAATAGTGCGTTTAAGAAAGGGCAGTGGCGAGTATGTTTTCAGGATGGAAAAGGGTGCGAGTTAGATATAAAGCTCACCGATCCTATCATATCAGATAGGCTCAGAAGCGGTGAGAAGGTCAGCAAGAATTGCATTATGACCATTAGCTTGGCGACAGCATGGAGCCCTAAGGACAGCGAACAACCTGAGCGATGCTACAAAATGGTGGCGGGAGTGGTCGAACTATAAATTTAAGAAACTATCCTTATTTGTAAGAGCTCACTCCTGCCAAATTGGCACTTGGGCAGTATACTGAGAGAGACTGTAAGTCTTTGTTAATACAGCAATTACAACTTTTGGTTGTTCAGGCACACCGTTTGCTTTTATCTGATTTCAGAGTATTTACCCCGTTAGAAAGAAAGCTCTGTTCTGCATATACCCCGCTAATATGTGGGTTTTCTAACGGGGTTTACGAATATTTTATAAGTTTGTAAAATAGGGACCACTATGAAATTTGACAAATTCACATTGAAAGCCCAGGAGGCGTTAGCGACCGCCCAGCAGATTGCGATGGCCAAATCGCATACTGTTTTATCGCCGTTGCATTTATTAAGCGCTGTTTGCGAGGATGATACCGGAATTGCGGTAATGATTTTGAAAAAAATCGGTGCTAATGTCTCGCGAATTAGGGAGATGACGGACAGCGAACTTGGCCGGCTGCCGCAAGGTCAGGGCGGCAATTTGCTTACCCCTGAGCCGGCCTTTAATCAAATTGTTCTCGATGCCCAAAACCGCGCTGATAAGATGGGCGACGAGTATCTGAGTGTTGAGCACTTGTTCCTTTCCCTTGCCTCGGTGCAAAGTGATGCAAGGGAGATTTTGCGGCTGAACTCAATTACGCCTGAACAGATTGAAAGTGCCTTAAAAGAGATTCGCGCTCCGGGAGAAAAGATAACCGACCAAAGCCCCGAGGATAAATACAGGGCGCTGGAGCGTTACGGCATCGACCTTCTGGAGATGGCCCGCAAGGGAAAGCTTGACCCTGTTATCGGCAGGGACGAGGAGATTAGGCGATGTATGCAGGTTCTCAATCGCAGGACGAAAAACAATCCCGTTCTTATAGGTGAACCGGGCGTGGGTAAGACGGCAATCGTTGAAGGCCTTGCCCAGCGGATAGTATCGGGTGACGTCCCTGCAGGGCTTAAGAATAAAAGGGTTGTTGCCCTTGATATGGGGGCGCTGATAGCAGGGACAAAATTCAGAGGTGAGTTTGAAGACAGATTAAAAGCGGTACTAAAGGAAGTTATTACCGCTGAAGGCCGGATTATACTTTTTATTGATGAGCTGCATACCGTGGTAGGTGCCGGCAAAGCCGAAGGTGCTGTTGATGCGGGCAACCTGCTAAAGCCGTCACTCGCACGAGGCGAATTGCGGTGTATTGGTGCTACCACCATTGACGATTATCGAAAATATGTGGAAAAAGATGCTGCTCTTGAGAGGCGTTTTCAGCCGATTGTAATCGACCCGCCGACCGTTGAGGAAACAATAGCTATCCTTCGAGGCCTGAAGAACCGCTATGATACACACCATGGTGTTCGGATTACCGATGCTGCCCTTGTTGCAGCTGCAACTTTGTCGAATCGTTACATCTCCGACCGCTGGCTGCCTGATAAGGCGATAGATTTGATTGACGAGGCAGCTTCGATGCTGCGGATTGAAAATGATTCGCTGCCTGCTGAGCTGGATGATATTCGAAGAAAGATTGTTCAGCTTCAAATCGAGCGTGAAGCCCTGAAAAAGGAAAGCGATGAAGCAAGTAAAGAACGATTAAAAAATACTGAAAAGCAATTATCCGATTTGCAGCAAGAAGACAAGGAGCTTACAGCTCGGTGGGAAAGTGAGAGAGGTGATATTGACCAGATAAAACAACTTAAAGAAAAAATTGAGGATGCTCAAAACCAGTTTGAGGACGCACAGCGTAAAGGCGAGCTGGAAACCGCCGCCCGTCTGAAATACGGGACAATTGCCGATTTGAAAAAAGAGCTTCAGGAAAAAGAAGTCCAGCTCACCAAATCCGACAAAAGCAAAATAATCCATAACGAGGTAACCGAAGAGCACATCGCTCAGGTCGTATCTAAATGGACGAGCATACCGGTTGCGAGATTACTGAGCGGGGAGCGTGAAAGACTAATGAAGATGGAGGACTCGATTCGTCAGCGTTTAGTTGGGCAGGATGAGGCGGTCTCAGCGCTCTGTAACGCTGTTCGCAGGAGTCGCTCCGGCCTGGGCGACCCGAATCGGCCGATTGGAACATTTCTATTTCTTGGCCCGACGGGCGTGGGCAAGACCGAGCTTTCCAAGGCCCTCGCAGATTTTCTCTTTAACGACCCCAATGCTATGGTCCGCATTGATATGAGTGAGTTTATGGAGCAGCATTCTGTTGCTCGGCTCATCGGCGCACCGCCGGGATATGTCGGTTACGAAGAAGGCGGCCGACTGACTGAAGCCGTCCGCCGCAAACCCTATTCGGTCATTCTCCTTGATGAGATTGAAAAGGCGCACGTTGACGTCTTCAATGTGCTGCTGCAGGTCTTCGACGATGGCCGATTGACCGACGGCAAAGGCCGAACCGTTGATTTCAAGAACACCGTCATTATTATGACCAGCAATATCGCAAGCCAGCAGATTCAGCAGTTGACCGAGGAATCCGGCGCCGACTGGGAAATCGAGGCCCACGTCAAAGATGCGCTCAAAAAAGTTTTTAAACCCGAGTTCCTAAATCGCATCGATGAGATAATCGTCTTTCACATGCTCACAAAAGGCGATTTAATAAAGATTGTCGATATCCAGCTTGGCTATTTAGCTGACCGGTTGAAACAGCAGAATATTGTGCTTGAATTTACCGATGATGCCCGAAATCTTATTATGGACGAAGGTTACGACCCGGTTTATGGTGCAAGACCTTTGAAGCGTACCATTCAGCAGCGGCTGGAAAATCCGCTCGCCGCACAGCTTTTAGCCGGTAAATTCGCCGAAGGTGACACCATAAAAATCAACGCCAGCGCACACAAATTTACGTTCGAGAAAATATAATTTCAATTTACTCTGTCAAAAAAATACGAAACCGGCCATTCTGTTCGGCATTCGCCAAAACACTTGCATTAATTCGAATCAAGGGTTTGCAAAAGCAGAAGATTTGTCGTAGAATCTTGGGCCGGTTGACAAGATAGAGTGAATATAAGTTGCGTTTAGTGCACATTCGTAGAGGATTATGGGTATCAGCCTATTTTTGAAGGGTTTGTTTGTCGGCTTTCTGATTTCGACTCCCGTAGGGCCAATCGCAGTGCTATGCATACAGCGAACCTTGAACAGGAGCAGGCTTCACGGCATAGTCTCGGGATTAGGAGCGGCTACTGCGGATGTTGTTTACAGCTTTATTGCTGCGTTCGGACTGACATTTATTTCAAACTTTCTGGTCAAAGAACAATTGTGGCTGCGTCTGGTTGGCGGCATCTTTATTTGCTATATGGGGGCGAGGGTTCTCCTGTCCAAATCGGAGCAACGAGTAGTCCCGGGGGATAACACCAGTTATGTCAGGGATTACGTATCGGCGTTCTTTCTTACACTCACAAATCCGATAACATTTCTTGCTTTCGCAGCAATATTTGCGGGCCTGGGATTAGTAAGAACGGTTGAGCATCACATCACCACCCTATTATTGGTTGCTGGTGTATTTGTTGGCTCCGGACTTTGGTGGTTGATATTGAGCTGCATTACCGCCACGTTTCTGGGGAAACTGATTTACGGCAAACCAGCCTGGCTGAACAGGGTCTCTGGCATAGTAATTATAGTTTTCGGCTTGCTTGTCCTTTTAACTCTAATAATATAAAATCGCACACGGAAATGTGTGATTCGGACAAAAAAACTTGAAAACGACGGATTTCTTGGTAACCTATTCTCCACCTGTTTGGAATTTCCGAAGCTAACAATGTCGTCAGCAGTGGCAATGTTGCTGCCTATATTCTTATGAAGGTAACTATGAAACGAAACCTCCCAAAGTGGATTACTACCGCCGTTATTTTTTTAGTCAACTTCTTCTTGTGGGTGATTCCAAGTAATGTTGCGTATCTGATTGCTCAAAATAGAGACGTCTTGCTGGGCAGATACGGTGAGACCCGATTTACCTGGATGCTTTTGTTAATCCCTATTAGTATTATGGTCCTGTATCTGGCCTGGTCGAACGAGAGAAACGAAAGACAGCGTCAATTTAAGGTCATAGTAATATTTGTCTCTGTCATCGCATCGGTTTTGGTGGTGGATGTCTTTGCCCGCCTGATAAATCAAAAACGATATGTTAAGCAGGAGCAATATTACCACCGTGTTCCCAATACCATCGACCACGGCACCTCTCACGATAAACCGGAAAAAGCTTTTGCCTATCCTACGGTACGCCCCGGCTATCCGGATATCGAGTACACACTGACCGTTGACAAAAGGGGCTTTCGTAATAAAACCGACTTTGAAAAGTATGACGTAGTAATCCTGGGCGATTCATTCGCCGAAGGTTCCAATGTTTCTGACGACCAGATTTGGCCGACTCTTCTCGCGCAAAAAGCCGACCAAACAGTCTATAATCTCGGGATGTCAGCCGGCCATCCCGGAACATACCTGGAGACTCTGAAAAAATTCGGCCAGGATTTATCTCCGAGGATGGTTGTTTGTCTGATTTATGAAGGAAATGACTTTCGAGATTCCAACTTCGAGCGGGAAGATACCTTGGGACGGCGGCTTAACACTTATTTTAAAAGCTCGCCCATTCGCCAGGCTTTAGAAAAGCTGTTAATCCGCTGTTTCGGCTCAGCACAAGCCAATAGTCCAGCCAACTCTGGACTCGTCACGGCGGAGCCTGCTCGTCAGGGCAGAGCCAGCCGTAGCCCGGCCGGAGCTCTTTCCTGGATGCCGGTTGCTATACCGGATGGCCCTGACGCCAAATACTACACTTTCAAAGTCAAAAGACTGTTGGCTCTCTTTGTCAGCAAAGACGATTTTCTCGCTTCTTATGGCGGCCGAAAAAGCTTTGAAGCGCTTCGGCAGATAAAAAAAATATGTGATGAGAAAAATATGCGATTTATAATAGTTTATGCTCCGGACAAACCACATACGTTATTGCCGCTTATTAAGGATAAAATTTCTCCCGGACAGCTACACGCATTTATGGCATTAAAAGAAAAAAATCTCCCTCCGGCAGAAGAATTGATGGACATTGTTTTTGCTCTCCTTGACGTTAAGGAATCTGCAGTTGAAGAGTTTTGCCGGCAGCAATCTATAGAGTTTGTCAGTTTTACAGAACCATTACGTCAGAAGATATCCGAAGGGCAGCAGGCCTATTTTACGTATGACCAGCATTGGACACCAATTGGCCATGAAGTTGCTGCGAACACTTTACATCATTACCTGAACGATAGTGCGGGAAAATAAAACTATTGAAATTCACCCGCCTCTGACAGATTTGTCTTGCAGTTTTCGATACAAAGGCCAGAATAATCCCTGGCCAAAAGTATAATCCGTGGTTAAGAACCATAGCATATGTAGGAAAGGATGCTAAATGGAAACTCAGAAGGTTTTAGAGCAGGTAAAACAAGACAATATAAAATTCATTACCCTGCAATTTACCGACTTGTTAGGCGTCATAAAAGAGGTGATTATGCCGGTTGAAGAATTAGAAAACGCCTTAGCTGATGGAGTCTGGTTCGACGGCTCCTCGATAGAGGGCTTTGCAAGAATACAGGAAAGCGATTTGTTTCTAAAACCCGATACCGCAACTTACGCTGTTGTACCCTGGCTGGCACAGGATGGCGTTACAGCCAGATTTATCTGTGATATCTACCGGGCGGATGGCAAACCTTTCGAAGGTGACCCCAGATTTATTCTCAAGCAGGCAACTGCAGAAGCGGCGAAGCAAGGATTCGAGTATAATGTCGGGCCGGAGCCGGAATTTTATCTGTTTAGGGCTGATACTGAAAACAGAACCGCCCCTATAGATTACAGCAGCTATTTTGACCTTTCTTCGCATGAAGGATACAAGGTCATAAAAAAGATAGTCGCAGCACTTGAGAATTTTGCAATTCAGGTCGAGGCCTCTCACCATGAGGTTGGTCTTG
>Ga0315548_1000761_pt1 | contig 29245 bp, 23 predicted proteins | sample SalMarSW160110MG_2_FD_202540 | JGI IMG/M metagenome (GOLD analysis project Ga0315548, IMG submission 202540) | Salt marsh sediment microbial communities from the Plum Island Ecosystem LTER, Massachusetts, United States - Salt Marsh Sediment SW1601-110 ... | reverse complement strand
AACGGCCCGAAGCCCGTTCAAGCATTTGAGAGACCTGCATACAGGCATTATCCAGGGCCTGATGATTGGCTTCGGATTCCGTAAGACAGCTTTCCGACGATTTGGCAACTATAAAGCTGCTGTTAGATTTGTTGTTCAGAAAATCGGAAAAATCATCAACCCACGGCTTCTCGACAAATCTTGCATTTATGGTAGATTGCCTACTCTTTACGAAAGCGGTCGCTTCAATTCTGCCGCTGGTTACACTTTTTCCATAACTGCTTTGCCATTGAGCAGACCGGGCCTGGATATCGAAAAATTCGAGTTTCATCCAAACCTCATCCGGTTTCATTTCCGTCCATTCATCCTTGATAAACCATGGAGTTTCAGGAAACACCTTTGCAACGGCCTTTCCAAATTCCTGTACAAGTTGATTGTCATAATCACCTTTTAACAGGACAATACGTTTCGGTGAGAGCTGATCTGCGAGGACCTGCCGTACAGGTCGGGCCATTCGCAAGCCGAGAGAACGCACCGCCGAGACTTTTGACGGATAGACATCGGCTACAAATTCATCCTCGATACCGGGCGACCAGATTGCGGCTGTGATTTGGCCGGAATCGGGCAGTGTCAGTTCCAAAGGCTCTATCTCCTGATATCTCACGATGCGCCTTTGCGGCATAACAATAAAAAAGGCACCCAATAAAAGCAGAACCAAGGCAGCGATTGCCGCAATCCATGGTTTCTTAATAAAGAGCTTCAGAAACAGAATCATCACTGCAATTACTGCGAATAAGAACAGAATTAATAACGGAAACATTATGAATATTTTAGGTACCATCAGCTTACTCCTTGATTGGGCATAGCTGTATATACAGTCTCTTTACGGCGTGGAGGCCAGGCCAGGATGACAACAGAAACCAGGAATAAAACACCGGCAAAAAAAGCATCATCACTCTGCCAGCATTGAAATAACTTCTCGAATGCAGGCCCGATTTGCTCTGAATTAAGCTTTTCAATAACTTCCTGGGAATAACGATTGGAGATTCCATCCGTGAACACAGAGAAAGCCAATATTAAACCGAACAGCCCCAGTAACGCCCTTACAAGATGACGTGCTCCCAAATGCCGGCGGCCGAGAATAATAAAAATCGAAGCAAGAAGCACCAGCACTACAGGAAGTGTCGTCCCGAAGCGCATCAGTAATTCCGGCCAGTCGGGGTCACCAAAAAACCGTTCCAGCTCCATAGCCAGGCCGGGATCTGGTTTACCTGCAGCGATGAAATATGGAACATGTAAACCGACCGCCAGAGTTAATATGACCGCTGCACAAACAAGAATAAAGCCTATGCCGGAACATAAAAAGGCAAACGGATGAAACGAATGATACATGACAGATGTCCTGGACAGATAAGGAGCCGGCTGTCCTGGTGCTTCTGCAGCTATCGCAGGCTGTACCTTCTGTGCCGGTTTGTTCTGAACTACGGCTTTAGGCTCATAAGCAGGCACTTGAACCGGAGCACCGGCTATGGATTTATTGTCCCTCAACTCTTCTTTATCCTGCCAAATCAAAAGCGGCAAGCCATAGCGGTCCTTGAACTGGCCGGTAAGAATCATAACAACATCGATGATCTGTCCAATCATCAGAAGTCCGCCCGTAAAGAACCACAAGATTCCTGTTCCGATTTTACCGACATAAAACCGCTGCAAACCAAAGATCCCAAAAAGACCTCCCGACGAGAGCAGCAATGCCACAAGACGCTTAAAAGAAGAAACGCCGTGGACCGGCTGAACCGGCGGCGGAGGTGGCGGCGGCGGAGCAACGTAACCGGGAGCACGGCCGACAACCACACCGGCGGGGATAACCGCTATGACAAAAAACGCCACAGCGGGAAAGATTATCAGAAACAAAGACAGGGCGAACAATTCATCATCTAAAGAGAGTAATCCCATACAGATAGACGAAGTGACTATCGTAAGAATGCACATAATCAGCAAAGCCGGTTTGACCAGATAGCGATACCAGCCGTTAAACCTCCTTCGGCAGGCCCCAATGAAAAAGAAAAACGACAATATAAGGCCGTCGACACCGGCGGATATGCCGAGGGCCATCTGGTCGTCATTCGATCCCATGCCGCCCCAGATAATAAGAGACAAACCCAGGCTCAGTGCTAACAAAGAACCAACGAACCAGCCTGTTCGCATAGATGTCGGTACAAGGCCGGTGGCCAAGCTTTTATGGAATTTACTGTCTTTTCTTTCATACCGACACCATGCCTGCGAATCGCCCTGGACAGCCTGTCCGAACGAGCTTGCAGTTTGTACGACCAGTGACGAGCCGGCCAGGACGGCGGCTATCACTATCGGAGCAGAGCCGAATATCTGAGCCGCTATCACACCAAGTAAACCGAGCCAGAGAGCCGAGCCGAGCGACAGGCGTTTCGCCCTATCCGGGGAGCTGATTCGCCGCCAGTCAACCAGAAACATCGGCACGACCATGGATAACCACGTAGAGCCGAAATTGCTGAAAGAGGCCAGTCTGTAATTCATAAACGGAAAATGAATCATCCCCATTTTAATATCGAGGTGATTATACTCTCCAACCGAACCAATAATATTTGTTAAATTGAGCAATATCAGACCGGTTATTGTAGCCGCAAATGAGGCGGCACAGCAGGTTACCAGTCTTCCGAGCCATTGCGATTGAGGTTCCTGATTTACAAACCAGTTCCGCTGCGTGAACAGGATTGTTTGCGCACATGCACCGGTCATAAAGAATACGATCAACGTTGTTTGTATAATATCCCCATGCAGAAAACCGGCTCCAAGTGCCACGATAGCCATGGAGACAAACACAAGGATATGACGCTGTCCCGGCAGGATCGGGTCGGTGACTCCCGGAATGCGTGTTTTTTTGGTTCCTAAAATTTTATCGACTTTGGCATCAACCTTATCCGCGACGGACCGCCCGATATCATCGACCTGCCGGGCAAAGCGCTGGGCCGTACCGGGAATCTGCTCTCCCGCATTTTCGACGGCAGGGGTCACTTCCATCGTCGGCTTATCCGAATCGAACTTACCGCCGAATTTTGCTTTTTGGGCAACTCGCCCGGCAACGACGGAAAGCTCGTCCGGCGAAAATTGAGAAACGCTGTTTCGAATATTCTCGGAGCCGAAAAGGTCCTCCACCATTTCCTGGATACTTTTATAGCGGTCGTCGGGATCTTTTGCCAATGCTTTTTTAATGACATGAGCAAAGGGCTCGTCAATATTATCCAGCTCCGGTTCGGCGGTCATATGCTTCATCAGAATCTCGGCGGGACTGCCGCCGACAAACGGCACCTCACCCGTCAGCATCTCATACAACAATACCCCGAGGGCGTAAATATCTATACCGAAGTTGTAATTGCCGGCCCCGATCTCCGGCGCCATATAATGCACGGTCCCGACCGTAATCGTATGGCCGGTGTGACGACCGGCGCTTATGGATTTGGTTAGTCCATAGTCACCAACTTTCACATAACCGTTTTCATAAAAAATATTGCTCGGCTTAAGGTCACGATGGACGATGCCGCATTCATGCAGGAACGAGATGCCCTTGGCGATTTCACGCAGGAAGAACGCCGCCTTTTGCACGCCGAGGCCGCCGGGCGATTCTAAAAGAAGCTCACGCATGGAAGGCCCGGAGACGTATTCCATGATAACAAAAGGCTCGTTATGCTGATTGTACCTGACATCGAAGATAGTCACCAGGTGCGGGTTCTTGAGGTTCATGCACTGGCTGATCCCCCTAAGCTCGATCTGCTCGTAGTTCTGGACCGCTTTAATGGCCACTTCCCTGCCGCTGTCGCTGAGGGCATAGTACACCTCGCCGAATCCGCCGTATCCGGCCGCCCGCTGGATTGTGTATCCATCAAGGGGGCGATCACCATGTTTGTATCTGTATCTTTGCATTTTCTTTCCGCTGTACTACGCCATTTGTTTTGTTAATACAAAAGAAATTTGACCTATTCTTATCTGTTTGTCAATAGCAAGTCCGGCCGTTGAACCGACCGGCATATCATCAACCAGCACTTTTTCGCCGGCCTTACAAAGCAGCCGGTTGTTTTGAGCATATATCGCCACGGTCTTCTCAAGAGACTCGGCAAGGATATGGTTTCCCGCGGCCGGGCCGATCAGTATATCACGATCCATCAAAATTATCCGGCGAATATCGGCCCGTCCTAATCTCGCCCCCGAAAGATCCAGGATTGCCGTTGTGCTTGCCGGATTGGGAATATGAAACTTCATCCTGGTCCTCGGTGACAAAACAATGTGGTCGCCGTCGATGAGCAGTTTATTGGTGGTCGTGATTTCATTGACACGAATCGGACTGGTTGAACGAATAAAGTAATCATCCTGCACTCGCTCGATTGTTGCAACAGGAATATTCGGGTCAGCCATCAAGCCGACCGTCGGCCGTGCCGATGAGCTTATCGGTCCGACTGTAATACATCTGTCCCGAAGAACAAGAAAGCTGCCGATGCCGTCCATTTGCATTACAAATTTCGACGGTAGCGACGAATCCGCCCCGGCATTATTCATCTCGCGCCGGCCCGCCGGGGATTTTATACTGTCACCGACGGGAAATTTTTCAATTTGTTCGCCGCCTGTATCTTTTTCATCCGGTAAACCGGAGCCGATATCCAATCCGAGAGGACTTGCCGCTAATTCGTCGAGCAATTCGGCCGCCTTTTGGGTATATTCGGTGACAGGAGCCAGCCATTTTGCCGATGGACAAATCACCTTGACTTTTCGAAGAAGGGACACTGCTTCGCGGGGCCGGCCCGCCGCGACGTATTCGGCCGCCTTACGGCACTGACTCAATGCCGATCCGAGTTCGGATATTTCGCTTGTGCCGTTGGCAATAGGTGAGACTTTTTGCCACAAATACCGGGCACGGTCGATCCGGCCGTTGTTGAAGTTGTCCCTGATTTGCTGAACCGCCAGCGACCTGAGTCTGGAAACCAGCTCGGTTACTTTATCGTTTTTATTATTGGTGACTCCCGCCTGCAGAAAAATATCTATCGCACAATCCAGGTCGTTTCGCCGTAGCGCCTGATCGGCCTTTGCGATTGCTTCATTGAGCTGCAATCTCACAACGTTTGCCTGCTGCATGACCATTCCCATTTGGCCGTCGTTATCATCCGTCTCGTCCAGAATCTGCTCGCCAACCGATAGCCAGCCATCCTGTATCTGCCGTTTCGCCTGGTTAACTTTATATGAACGGCGCTGATTTCTCAGGCGTCTTTGCTCCATCTCGCTGCAGATAGCCGAACGCAGTTTGGCAACATAGTCCGTATTGCCGGCCAGTTTTTCCGCCTTGTTACAATCGACCAGAGCCAATTGCACCCGCTCGGCCTCGAGATTCTCCCGGCCGCGTTCGCCGAACGCCCGGGCCAGCCGATCGATAAGCTTCTGACCGCGGCGATGCTGCCTTATTTGTTCCGACTGGACGATGTCGAACGCTTCATCCAGTCGCCCGTCGGCAACCGCAGTCTCAGCTTGTTTTAGTCGTAGGATCAGCACTGTATCACTCCCTGGATTATCTAACGCGGCAGTTTACATTTTCTCATTTTACCATGCCGGATATTAATTTTCCAGCAATTGCCCGGTTTACTGGGTTGGCCCGGCAGTACATGTATCTGCTTTGGCCGAAAGTGCCGGGATCAACGTTGATTTCTGTTCTCTGGTCTCGAAATATTCGTCCACCTGTGTCAGCAAATCCGCTTCCACGACCGCATCAACGGGGATTGCCTGAACGAACTGGCTCTCATGTGCCAATACTCGTTCGGCGACATCCAGCCGCTTTTTAATCTGGGCGATAAGCTTTTCCGTCTGGGCCAGCTTGCTGTTGTCCACCTGGATATTCGAGCCGATGGCCGCCGCCTTGACAACTCTGTACTGGCTTGCAAGCGATTCGATTTTATCCTGGAGCATTCGCTTGCGGGAGCGAGTCTGCTCAAGCAGTTGCATAGCTGCATTCAGTGAATTCTCGCGGGTTGTCAACAGCCGCTTCTTGCTGGCAAGGACCAGTTCGCCCTCTTTGAATCGCTCGAACCGGTTGGCCAAATCTTCCTTGACGTAGCTGCGGGGATATTCTTTGCCGCCAAAGTGATACTGGGCCTGCTGCACATCGAGGGCGCCGCGCAGTTTTGATATTTTCACTTTTTCCTGTTCGACAGCTTCTTCGCTCTTGGCGATATCGACCTTCAACGCCGCCACTTCCACTTCTTCCTGGGCTATCAGCCGGATGTTGGCATGCATTTCCGGAATGATTTCCTCCAGCAGGTCGCGTGCACGCCTTAGCTCGAAGTCGATAGGAACCGCGTCTTTTACCGCGGTCTGCACCGATTTGGCAGAGCTGCTGACATAGCTGACGACATCCTTTCCGAAGAGCAATCCACCGAGAAGAAAAACGCCCCCCGCAACAAACACACTTCTTTTTAGCCATTTCATAATCATGATTCAACTCCTTATAAATAAACACCTGATTTCGATTCTTATTCCGGCCGACTAACGGCCACATTAGGTTTGTCGCAGTCCGGCAATGATTATTTCAGGGTTTTTTTTCACAAAAAGCGGGGATTTTCAACGCAACTTCAAAAAATAAGGATTTAAACGGAAATTTACCGACGATTTTTTCGATAATCCTTATTTTCAGGCAAAAAGTGAAGTTATTTGCTATGAGGTTATTTTGTTCGGAGCTTGTGCAGGATATGCCAGAAAGCTCCGCGGGCGCCTTTTTCGATAGCGCGAGTCAATAACTCATTTTCATTGTAATTATAATCGGAGGCATCATCGCTTTCTGATGCCTGCATGTCGGTCTCGCTTGCAGGCTCGAAGAATCTCTGGTCGCCGTCAATCATGTCCCTGACCAATTCCGCTGGATTTTCACCCAACGCTTCGGATATGTAGAATGTCGGTTTGAGCAGATCAATCGGCCCCGGATATTTTCTGCGGATAGTGACTTCCGTCGCCGGTTGTCCCGAGGCGGACTGCCGGATCTCCCGCTCTACTATTTTTTCCATCGCCGTACGAGGATAAATTCTTATGCCTAACGCTGCACCGGCACAATCGGGATCAATCTCCTTGATAAATTCAATCGTCTCCCGAACCGTTTCCGGCGTTTCGCCCGGCCCGCCCAACATGAGATCAATCATCACGGCGATGTTATTCTCGCGGCATAATTTAACCGCAGTGGCAAGGTCCTCTCGACGATGCTTCTGGTTATAAGTTTTAAGCATCGATTCGCAGGCGGAATCCCCGGTAAAATCTATTCCGACACATCCTGCGCGGGCCATAGCGCCGGCAAGCTCCGAATCGAATGGCGACGGTAACATATACGTGTACCAGCGGACCTTCTCGCCGAGCGAACGTCTGTTCAATTCCTCGCAGACTGTATAAGCATGGCTCCGGGGGACATTGAACTCGGAATCGCAGGTATGTAAGACATCGATTCCCTGGTCTAATAAAGACTGCACCTCATCGGCAATTTCAGATGGATTTCGAAGTCGCAGCCTGGTCCCTTTCGACAACGGATCGGCACAGTAAATGCAGTTGCGATTACAGCCCCGTTTGGTCTCCAGTCCGCATTGTCCGCCCTTTTTGAAATAAGCCGGATTATCGATAAAATTTCGTGCCGTCCCCAGGGAAATACTATCCGGCCAGGACGGCGGGTTCTCACGAACCTCGTCATCTTCACGCCAAATCAAACCGGGGACATCGGCAAAATTACGCATCCCCCGCAACTGTTTAACCAGAGCGACTATCGCCGGTTCCCCGTCGCCGCATACACCAAAATCGATATCCGTATATTTATAAATCGCCCCGGCAAATATCGAAAATCCCACGCCGCCGACAACAATCGGGGCATCGGTCATACTCCGAATCATTGTTACGGTACTTTTTAATCCCGGCACGAACCAGTCGGCACTTGGCCAGAAACAATCGTCGGCGTTTCGAAAAGAAAGTCCCACCAATTCGGGATCCCGCCGGTCGAAATAATCCTTCATAGCTTTATCAGGCCGGTCGGCCAGACCAAGGTCAAGCATTTCGGCCTCCAGGCCGGCCTGCCGGACCGAAGCGGCGAGGTAATCCAGACCTATAGGCCCAATGGCCGGGGTCATTCTGTTTGTGTTAATTAATGTCAACATCCCTGGACAGAAGACAGAGTGCTGAGGACTGAAGACCGAACTTTTTTTCCTGACTTCTGCCTTATGTTATCTGTCTTCCGAAATCTTCTTCTCTGCCGGTAAATATCAGGGTTCTACCAAAAAATCATCGACCGCACAAAAAAGATTATAAAAAAGGCTGGTTTGAAGAAACCAGCCTTGTATTGATATCGAGAATCAAAAGTTCAAACGTCTTAGAATTTGTATGACATACCAAGGCTTACCCAATAGTCATCGCTTGAGTTGACCGAGTCATCCCAGGAAGACTGGTAGAAAAATCCCGGAGTTAAAAACAGGTTTTCTTCAATTTCATAATTCGTCGAAACACCGAATACTGCATTCGACCAGTCATGATCCGCATTTGCACCTGTGGGAGCCACGCCGTCGTTCCAGACAACTTCCGAATGCAGATTCAATTTTCTATCCACACCTGTGAAAGGACAAACCATCGGCAATGCATAGTCAAGCATAAAAATATGCGCAAAGCCCGAAGAGGTGCCCCCAGAGGGTGATTTCGCTCCAACTACAGTACCGCTGTTAACCGGCATCAATTTGACAAGAACATAAGTGGGGACCAGACCTTCTACATTCAAGAGCTTCGGGAAAGAAAGAACCGCATGTCCTTCTTGGAGGTCAAAAGTGCCACAATCGAGGGTAAAACCAGTGGGGTCATCTATGGGATTGCCTCCTCTTGTATGGCTGCTCTGTTGCGGGAAGTTGTAGTACACATAAGCAATTCTGTAATTAATCGCATAATATTCATCCTGGAACATTTTCCCGAGGTAATACAACGAATAGTCCCAACGCTCGCCGATTTCATAGCCGGAAGAATTAGCTCTGTGTCCCTCGACACTCAATCCAACGGACGTACTCGGCATAAACAAATCCACCATCGGATGCACCGCACTCTGGGATCCGTAAACATTGAAGCCGCGCCATACATACTTACTTGTGAATGTCAGGCTTGCCGTACCTTTGATCTCTGGCTCCTGAGCAAAGCTCAATGTCGCCATAATCGAAAGGATCACAGCACCTATCAATAACTGCTTTTTCATAATTATCTCCTTTCAAAAATCTTTCTTTGTTTTACAACACTTATTTCCGTATTTGCGTTGAAGATAAAGGTAAAAGACACGAAGTTCTTACCACTTACCACTTTTTCTCATTTCCGCCTTTGGCAGACTTTCAAGTTCTTCGAGATATTTTTTCATTTCTTGATCAGGAAGCTCATAATTCGTGAGCTTGCCGGACAGATATGCATCATAGCCGGTCAGGTCCATCAGGCCGTGCCCGCTATAGTTAAATAATATCACTTTTTCTTTGCCTTCATCTTTCGCCTTCTTGGCTTCGTCTATCACCGCAGCAAGGGCCTGGCTTGTTTCCGGAGCGGGGATGAATCCCTCGGTTCCGGCCCATGTTATCGCAGCCTCATACGACTGCAACTGATGGTATGCCCTTGGTTCCAACAATCCCTCGACGATGGCCTGACAAACCAATGGCGCCATGCCGTGATAACGCAAACCGCCGGCGTGAATCGGAGGCGGAATAAATGAATGTCCTAATGAATGCATCGCTAAAAGTGGAGTTGTACACGCTGTGTCTCCAAAGTCATATACAAAAGGCGCGCGTGTCATCGTCGGACATGCCGTCGGCTCAACCGGAACGATTTTGATATCGGCGCCGTTAATCTTGTCGGCAACAAACGGGAAAGACAAACCTGCAAAATTACTGCCGCCACCGGCACAGCCTATGACTATATCGGGCTTTTCTATGCCAATCATTTTTAATTGCTTTTTTGCTTCAAGACCGATGATTGTTTGATGGAGCAGCACATGATTGAGCACACTGCCGAGAGAATAACGCGTCTTGCCGCTCGGATCGGTCACTGCCTGCTCGATGGCTTCGCTGATGGCAATTCCCAGGCTGCCCGGCGTATCCGGCATCTTCTCCAACACGTGTCTTCCGGCATTTGTTTCAGAGCTCGGACTGGCGACACAATTTGCCCCCCAGACTCCCATCATCATTTTTCTGAAAGGTTTCTGGTCAAAACTAATTCTGACCATAAAGACCTTACATTCAAGCCCTATCAATTTGCAGGCAAATGCAAGAGCACTGCCCCATTGGCCGGCCCCGGTTTCTGTGGTTAATCTTTCGATGCCGAATTGCTTGTTATACCAAGCCTGAGCGACAGCCGTATTTGGTTTGTGACTTCCCGGCGGACTTACACTTTCATCCTTGAAGTATATCTTTGCCGGCGTGCCAAGATATTTCTCCAGATAAACCGCCCTGCGCAACGGTGACGGCCGCCAGCGGTACAGGATATTGAGGATTTCCTCCGGGATATCTATCCATCTCTCAGCACTTACCTCCTGTTCAATCAAATTCATCGGGAACACCGGAGCAAGCATATCCGGTGAAACAGGATTCCCGTCAGGCCCAAGTGGAGGTAACAAAGGAGTCGGCAGATCGGCTGCCAGGTTGTACCATTGCCGAGGAATATCACTTTCGTTTAACTGAACCTTAATTTGCTCCATTTCAACTCTCCTGAATATTAACTTACTTTCGTCCGCCTTTATTTTAAACTGGCAAAACTACAATTGCCAGAAGCCGATATGCTATTGCATTGGCGCGTACAAGTCAAGCATTGTATTTCAATGATTCTTTAATTCATATAAAAATTATTATATATAAAAAGAAACACATACAAAAGCCATGCCAATATCAGAGTGACAGAGATAATTTCTTACAAACAAAAGATTTACAAGCTTATCATTGTTTTAGAAATGGGGAAAATTATCCGTTTCAGATAAATTTCAAACACATAATTGTTGTTTTAAAGTTTACCCAATTTACTTTTCGAAATTATGACCGTGCATAACCTGATCCGAGCATACTATCACGGTATATGAAAAACACCCCGAGATATAACACTATCAGAGCTTAAGGTATGATACTAATAAGACAATGAAATCAATATCAATGCAGGCAAACAGACCGAATTACTGCCTCGTAAAGAGATTTTATAAGGATACCTGCCTAAATTTTCCCGCATTTATGCGCTTAACGAAAATAAAACTTGAATGCAGTGACACGATTCGAGAAGTGAATTACCGGATTGGGGGGCCTAACCTAAACGACAATCGTAACAGTCAAGACAATCGAAAATCTGAGCGACCGGGAAGCTTTTTTTTTATTTTGGATAAAAAATGTTTGATTATTGTCACATCGGCGCTTACAATACCGTCAAGTCCTATGCGAGCTTTCAGTCAAGTCAAATTGAAAGGAGGCCTATTATGGCCAAAAAAAAGAAAGCAAAAAAGAAACTCACAAAGGGTATATGGTCGAAGGGTGATATCAATATGTTGAAGAAACTCTTTGCGAATAACCCGACAGCCGCAATAGCAGCAAAGTTAGGGCGGCCGACCGACGCCGTTAAGAAAAAAGCATCAAGAATGGGGCTCCGAAAATCGAAGAAATATATGAAATCCCTCGGCAGAGCTTAAGTCAAAGAGCCGCTTCCTCGAAAGTGACACAGGCATAGGCTACGGATATTGGGTAATGTAGAGTTTATCTACATAAAAAGGCACCTTGTACATACAACTTGAAATGTAAGAGGCTTTCATATCTCCGATTGAAAGAAGTTGTGGTCTGTGTATTAAGCACAGAAAACGGAAAGAGTGTTTTAACACCAACAGCAGACCAAAAAGTCCGTTTATTATGTGGAGCGTACATTCAGCTTCCATACGGATATGCGTGAGGTTTTTTAATGGTATATTTCCGCCCCTATTCTTTACCGGGATATTCAATAACAACCGCCCCGTATATAATTCATATCCGAAATGATTAAAGTCCTGAATCCTTGACAATTCTGTGGAATTTGGTTATGTTCTCCGGGATTGTATTGTTTATATTAAAAAAACTGAATTTAAGAATCGGGAGGTTAATTTGAGGGTTCTTTCTGGCATACAACCGTCCGGCAAACTTCATATAGGCAATTTTTTCGGCGCCATGCGTCAACACATGCAACTGCAGGCCGAGCACAGTTGCTTTTATTTCATCGCGGATTACCACGCTCTTACGAGCAATCCGGACCCGGCCGACGTATTCAAAAACTCGCTCGATGTCGCAATGGATTATATAGCTCTGGGTCTCGATACGCAGAAAACCGTATTTTGGCGTCAGTCGGATGTCCCGGAAGTGACCGAACTGACATGGCTGCTTTCCTGTGTGACACCGATGGGCCTTTTGCAAAGATGCACAAGCTTTAAAGACAAGATCGCACAGGGCCTGAGTCCCAACCACGGCCTGTTCGCATACCCGGTCCTGCAGGCGGCGGACATCCTCATCTATAACAGCGACCTTGTCCCGGTCGGCGCGGACCAAAAACAGCACATCGAGGTAACCCGCGACATAGCAGGAAGATTCAACAACACATACGGCGAAGTATTCACCATACCCGAGGAGCACATCATCGAATCCGTCGCCGTTGTCCCGGGCATCGACGGCCAGAAAATGAGTAAAAGTTACGGAAATACCATCGAGATATTCGAATCACAGGACAGCGTCAGAAAAAAGATTATGAAAATCGTGACCGACTCCACGCCTGTCGAAGAACCGAAGGACCCCGATAGGTGTAACGTCTTCGCACTGTTAAAATTAGTCGCTTCGCCTGATGAACTGACGGACTGGGAAAGCAAATATCGAAACGGCGGAATGGGGTACGGAGAGGCTAAAAAACGTCTCGCCGAATTAATAATTGAGTATTTCGAGCCGTTCCGACAGAAAAGGGCCGAGCTTGAAAAAGATATCGACCATGTAAAAAATGTTCTTGCCGACGGCGCCGGGCGAGCCAGGGCCGTAGCTTCCGAGACACTTATCAGGGCACGAAAAGCCGTTGGACTGGAGGCTCTAACATGACAGACAGACTCATTACAATCGCACAATTCCCAAGCTATATTGAAGCGGAAATGGCCCAACAATTGCTCGCCGATAACGGTATTCAAGCGGTTGTCACGGGCGAGAATGCTTCAACCATATATTCAGGCATGCCCGCTTTGGGAGGATATTGCAAGGTGGAAGTCTTTGAAAGCCAGGCTCAACAGGCACAACAAATCCTGGACTCTAACAAAATACAGGAGAATTAATACCGAGGGCATTAATTGGCGGATTATCGCGTAAATCTTGAAATATTTGCAGGCCCATTAGACCTGCTGCTATATCTGGTCCGAAAGGAAGAGGTGGATATTTACGATATCTCTATTTCCAAAATCACCGACCAGTACATTCAATATATCGAGATACTTAAAAGTCTCGATGTCGATTTAGCGGGCGATTTTCTTGTCATGGCCGCCACCTTAATGCAGATAAAATCAGCGATGCTGCTGCCAAAAGCAGAACCCGATCAGTACTCGGAAGAAGATTTAAACGACCCGCGGTCGGAGCTTATACGCCAGCTTCTGGAATACAAGAAATTCAAAGACGCCGCCAACCAGTTAAATGCCGCCGCCGATGAGCATAAAGAGCGATTCCCGCGCCCCGGCGTAATCATCGAACAGCTCAAACCCGATATCGAGCCGGAGATTGACATCGAACAGGTAAGCATCTGGGATTTGCTCGAAGCATTCGATATAATATGCAAAGCAGTCGGCAATGTTAGTGACATAAGACACATTACAGACGATACCCCCATCGACCTCTACCAGATAGAAATATTACACCGCCTTCAGACGGAAGGCCCCATGACATTCGAGCGCATTTTCGAGGCCAGAACCAGTCGTGTTGTAATGGTCGGATTATTCCTGGCGCTGCTGGAACTGATAAGAGAGAAATTAGTATGGGTCGAGCAACCTGTTCCATCATCTATTTATATACGGCCGTTAACCGATGAGCCTGCTGAACAAGCCGTACAGGAGGCCATAATCGTCGTGGAAACAAGAGATGCCGATTCCGCTCAAATCGAACAAAAACAACCGCCGATTCCAATTTCCGAAATACCGACAAAAACGGGCGAAAAAGCAATAAACAAGCAACACAATCCAACCAATATCACCACCGAAAACTAAAAAATTACCCCTCGATTAGTTCATTATTTTTTTTCTTTCAGTTTTTTTGACGTATAATTTATATAGCGGGTAAGACAGGAGTCAAGGAAGGGCTGTATCTACATAAACCTTGTGGCTTTTTCTACCGATTGAATCTAAGAAAGGCCCGGTTGTATTTTGTGCGGCAAAATTAAAACCAAAATGTAAATGTCTTGTCCTATAATAACCGCACTCGGAACCGATCCGCGAATTAACAGGATTCCAAGCTTATAACAGGATGATACAAATGCTCCATCGATTATCAACAAAAAGACCGAAAAGAATAGTTCAAAAGACATATAAAATTCAGGCCCATCCAGGAACCACGCTGGCAAGCACACTAACTGCAGTAACTATTATTTTGATAGCACTTATAGGAACTTCCAATTTCAGGTATTATGCCGCCCTGGATGCACGAAAAGCAACCGCTCAGACCACCGCCGCCAGGGTAGCCCTGATGCTGTGCGAAAACTGGCGCGGTATCCAGGGGTCACTAAGCTATGATCCCGTAGCCTATTTAGGTCCGGATCTAAATGTGGTTCCAGACAAAGGCCCCGACAAACCTGATGATTTTACCTTTTTAGGAAGTTATAAAATTGTCATGGATGAACAAAAAAACGACGCCCAAGGGGTAGATTATTATGTAACTTTATCGTGGAAAGATATTCAACCCGGATTAAGGGCTCTGAATGTCATTGTCACATGGGCACAGCGGGGCCAAACCGGCTTCGAAAATACGAACAAAACGTTTACACTTACAATCTACACATTAACATAACGGCAACTCATAAGAACCGGGATGATACAAAAAAGACCAACAGCTTCACGGGGATTTACTATGGTCGAGCTGATGATAACCATAGTAATAATGCTGATTGTCGGCTCTGCTATCGGTGTAGTTATTGTTGACAGCCAACACGGCTGGAACCTAATGTATGACCATATAAATTCCGATGTCGTGACCGACGGTTACGTGGCAAGAAAAAAATTCGATTCTACAATTCGAAAAGCAAGCGGGGAAAGTATATCGCTCGGAGACGACGGTGGCTGGGTCGAGGTTTATTACTGTGCAAGTGACTCTTCAACCGCCCCCGACCGCTATGCACGCTTTTACAAGGCCGATAGAGATTTGAAGGTCATGTACGGCAAACTTGCTCCAAAGGTCACTTTGGATACTGACACCATCTGCGGGAATGTCTCGGGCTGTAAATTCAAGCAGGCCGGACGATCCGTCCAGATGATACTCAAACTCAACGACGGGACGCAGGAAAATACGATTGTCACATCAGCAATGACACACAATTAATAAAACATATTAATCGTAGGGGGCATCAGGAAATGAAAACAAACAAAACCGTAAAATTAAAAAATCGCGGCGTCGCCCTGCCGCTGGCGCTGATTGCCATTGTCTTATTGCTTACGGTAGGAACTTCCATTCTCAGTATGGGCCTGAACGCGCGCGTTTACTCCATACGAGACGCTTCTGATATCTCGGCCCGATGCGCCGCCGATGCCGGATTGACAAAGGCTCTGTACGAAATGAACCAAAAACTGCAGAGTAAATCCTGGTTCGGCTACGAACTGCCATGCGAAACAAATACCTGCCTGTCCAATTGCGATGCAACTTTTGATTATACTGTCACGTGGAGCCCGAGCGGCTATACTATCCAGTCCACCGGAAATTCAGGGCAGGCACAAAGAACCGTTAGTTGCATTCTGAAACAACAAAGTCCTTTCGATGCGGCAATCTTCTCGGAGGGTTCCATAATCCTGCATAACTCGGGGATAGTGGACTGGTATAACTACGATTCAGGAGATGCGAACTTAAAGGTTGCAACAAACAGTACAAAAAACGGTTCTGTTTCGCTGAAAAGCTCGTCAATAATAAACGGCGACGTTACAGTTGGTCCGGGCGGTGAGCCGGATGACGTCATAGAGTTGAAAAGCGGTGCAAAAATCGAAGGGGAAACTTCCTCTTTGACACAGGAACATGAGCTGGAGCTGCCGACAGTGCCAAACTGGTTTGAATTACTTCCTGCAGGCGATACAATAAAAAATAACACTACAATATACCATTCCGGAAAATATAGTGGAATCGACCTCAAAAGTGGTAAAAAGATTACAGTTATAGGTAATGTTAAACTCTATATTACAGGTGATCTAACCCTCGGTAATTCTGCCGAATTAGTAATAGAAGAGGATTCTTCTTTGGCCCTGTTTTTAGGCGGTGATTTAGAAAGCAAAAACTCCAGTAAAATTAACAACGAGACCAAAATTCCAAAGAACCTTCAAATATACGGACTCGAAGGATGTGAGGATATGGATTTCAAGAACAGCAGCGATTTCTACGGAATTATTTACGCCCCCAATGCGGATATAGTAATACACAACTCCGTCGATATATACGGCTCAACAGTGTGCAATAGTTTCGACATGAGAAGCTCCGGCAAATTTATGTACGACGCTTCACTAAGAGATGAAACTTTCAGCAGCGTACCTACAAGCCTTGTAGTGACAAACTGGCGGGAGAATTAAACGAAGAAACCTCCCGGGTGTAATCCGCCGTAGTTATTTCAATACTTCGATACCTTGCGGGTGAACAGATCGTAAAGAATCGGCATGACAATCAGTGTAAGAATGCCCGAAACCAGGATACCGCCCACCGATGCGATACCTACACTGTTACGCAATTCGGCGCCTATCCCTCTGCCCAGTGCCAAAGGGAGCATTCCCAGAACCGCCGCCAAGGTAATCATGGCAATCGGACGAAACCTCTCACACGCGGCAGTAATCATGGCCTTGTGAATTGGAATACCTTCTGAGACATGAACATTAAACTGGTCCATAATCAAGATGGCGTTATTGACCACAATACCAATCATCATTACAGCGCCCATCAGCACGAACATCGAAATGCTTTCGCCGGTCAGGGCCAGCGCCCACATTATGCCGATTAAACCCAACGGCAGTGTAACCAGAATCAGCCAGGGCTGCTTGAACGATTCCAATATCGCCGCCAAAGTAAGAATAACAAGAACAACGGCGATAATACCGGCCTCGCCGAACTCGGCATTAGCCTCGGCCATTCTCTCATACATGCCGGTAAAATCATAATCGTTGCCAGGAGGAAATTGTCCTTTCGAATCGATTTGATCTCCAAGAAGATTCACTGCGGTACCCAACGGCATATCGGCTCCAAGATTGGCAAAGACCTTCGATACCCGTCGCTTGTCTTTACGTGTGATTTGTATCGGGGCAACTCGCTGTTCCACTTGTGCAAGATTGCTCAGGAGCATCGGCCTGCCGGGTACGCCCGGAAACATGAAACGTTCCACCTGTTCCCTGCCTTCTTCGTCCGCCAGCTCTACTACGATATCATAGTTGCGGTCGCCCTTTTTGAAGGTCCCCGCGTCCAGTCCTTCGAGGTTGGCGCGTAAAGCCATGCCAAGCCCGACAGCCGATATATCCAGATCGGCTAAAACCGCGCGATTCGGTATAACAGCTAACTCGGGTTTGCCGGCCCGCACAGTTGTGTCAATATCACTAAATCCTTCAAGCTCTTTCACAAGATCCTTCGTGCGAACGGCCAGCTCATCGAGAACCGTCAGTTCCTGACCGGCAATTTCCAGCTCGATATCCTGGGACTGGCCGCCGACAATGACCGGCTGATTCACCGTTACAATACATTCGGGATAACCGGCCAGCCGCGAACGTACTTCAGCCTGCAAATCGTCTATCGTCAAGGTCCTTTCGTCTCGATCGGAAAACGTAAGAAGCAACTGTGCAAGATAGACTCCCTGCGTCGATTGACCGATGACACCTTCGACCTTTCCAACCGAACTTAATATGTGTTCGAGCTCCGGCACGTCCCTGAGCCTGTCTTCCAGGGCTTTGACACGTTCGGTCGTTCTTCCAAGCTCATACCAGGTGGGATACTCCAGCTTGACAAACAACTCGGCCTTGTCCGGGTCGGAGACGAACGTAAATCCGACCTTACCGGCCAGCGTCATAGCATGTAACAGCATCAGAATCGTCACCACCAACATCCCAAGTGCCGCTGAGCGATGTCTCTCATTGAAAGAAAGAATTCGTCGGTAGCCGTTTATAATCCACGTCAGGAAACTATTGAATCCGGTCTCCATGCGGTGCAAAATCCCCTTTTGATCGGCCCGTTTCGGTTTGAGCATTAACGAGCACAGGATAGGTGTAAAAGTAAAAGAGATAAACAGCGAGATAGCGGTCATAATTAGCATTGTCATCGCCAGCGGTCTCATAAACAAGCCGATGACACTGCCCATCATGGCAATAGGAAACAGCACGACGATATTTGTTCCGGCACTGGCCAATACTGCTACAGTCACTTCCTTCGCTCCCAGGCGTGCTGCCTCCTTCGGATCACCGGTTCGATTGAGCCGCTTGATAATCGCCTCCAGAACCACAATGGAATTTGTCACCAGGATACCGACGGACATGCCGATGGCAATCAAAGTCGATGTGTTGAGCGTATAACCTGCCAGTTGCACGAAAAACAAACCAATGATTACAGTCAGAGGCATCGTAATGACTACTATCAAAGTCAAACGTATGTTATACAGAAACAAAAACAGGATCAGCGCAGTTAAAAAGATTCCCTGACCAACATTAATCCAGGCACTTTGCACCGTCGCTTCGATAAAACGCCCGTCATCATTGACCCATACCAGCTCCATTCCTCCGGGCAGCTCACTATCAAGCTCGTCCACGGCGGCATTAACTCTATTGACCACACGAACGGCATTGGCTTCGGCCTTCTTAACAACCTTAATATAAATACAGTCTCTGCCGTCAATAGCAGCCTTCTGGCGCAATTCCTCGGTTGACATGTCCACCCGGCCCACATCGTTGATGGTACAACGCCGGCCGTTTTCATTAGCCACTTCCAGGCTGCCTATATCGGCCACGGCCTCGTACTCGGCGTCGAACTTGACCGTAAATTCACGTCCGGCGTCTTTTACTCGACCCGACGGAATGGTACGCAGACCCTGCTGAACTGCCTGAACAACTTCCGTGCTGGATAAACTCTTGGACGCCAGTATTTCTCTGTCCAGACGGATACGCACTTCGCGTCTGGCGCCGCCTATCAATTCCACATCTGCAACTCCGGATATGACCGTTATCCGGTCTCGCAGGGTGTTATCGGCAAAATCATAAAGCTCGTCTATCGATACATCGCCCGTCAGGGCCAGATTGATTATCGGCTTGGCGTTAATATCAAATTTGAGAATCTTCGGATCTTCCACATCCGCAGGAAAATCGGCTTTGATTAAATCGAGCTTCTCACGCACATCGGTAGCGGCGATATCCACGTCAACATCCAGCTCGAATTCCAGCAAAGTCTGACAAACATTTTCCATGCACCCGGAACTGACGTGTTTTAGCCCGTCTATCGTTACCACTATGTCCTCGATGCGCTTGGCGACATCCGTTTCGATTTGTTCGGGACTGGCGCCGGGATAAACAGTGGTCACCGTGATAAAGGGTGCATCTATTCTTGGCATTAACTCCAGGCCCAGCTTACGCCAGGCATTTAGACCCAGCAGAGCCAATCCGATTATCAGACAGCTTATCGCTACGGGGCGTTTTACGGATGCATCCGAAAGAAACATTATTCGGCCTCCTTCTGTACAGATACGGTGACACCATCATTAAGCATGTCCTGGCCCATAGATACAACCTGCATCGACTCGGTCACACCGCCGTCGAGTAATTCAATCCATCCATCGTTTTCGAGTCCGGTCCGGACGTTTCTTCGGCGGGCGATATCTCCTTCGACTGTAAAAACAACGGATTGGCCGCCCCGCTGCCGAACAGAGACCGCTGGAACACCTATTCCGTCACGGCTGGCCAGAATCACGGCAATATCGGCCATGGCTCCCGGAGCCACACTGGACGGAGGATTCTCCAGCAAACACTTAATCTCAAACACTCGAAGTTTTGCCCCGATTGTAGGACTCTTATAAGAAATCATTAGGTCCCCCAGCTCGATCCCGGCCACTGTCACCCTCATGGGAGTTTGGCCAGCCACCACCGCCGGATAAGCCGCAGCAGGTAAAAACACACTTACCTCAACCAGGTTCGGATCTTCGATCCGGATTATCGGCATGCCCGCCGAGCCCATCTCTCCCGGCTCAGCCATACGCATGCTCACTACGCCGTTGATAGGGGCCATGACAGCGGTATCGGCTAAGTCCTTCTCGGCAATAGCTAAGGCGGCTTCGGCCTGACGAACATGCTCGGCGGCCAGCTCAACCTGTGCCTGAGATACTTTTTTAGAAGCAGCAAGCTGTTTATAATCAGACTGCTGCTGTTCGAACAAATCCTGGGTTGTCGCCTCTTTTTCGAGCAGGCGTTCAAAACGTTTATAATCCAGCTCTGCTTTATCAAAATCCGCGGAGACCTCCTCCAAACCGGCCTGGGCCTGTTTCAGGGCACAGCGGGCAACGGCAAGTTCGTGCTCTCTGATCGTTACACTTTGTTGCAATTTGACGGCGTCCGTCTGAAACAATTTAGTCCGGCCGGCAATAACATAGTCACCCTCATCAACAAAGATTTCCTCGAGTGTCCCCGGGATCCTCGGTGAGACCATGGCAACGTTTTTTGCTTCGACATTTCCCTGGGTCACAATAACATGCTCGAATATTCGACGAGCGGGATTCGTGACAACTACCGATACGGATTCCGACTGTCGGTCAGTATCGGCCTCAACAACATCAGGTTTTTGCCCGCCACTTATCAGACAGATACCCACAATTATTAAACCGGCCACGATAAATACGGTTAAGATCCACCTGAAACGACCGGATTTGTTTGATTTTTTTTCAACGGATTTACTTGCTTTCATTCGTCGGCTCCTCAAAAACGATTCGGGTTTTTCCCATCACGTTGGTCAACACGGCAATGCTTGTCTGATACTGGAAACGAGACTGGAGATACTGAATCTCAGCCCTGTCGGCCTCGGCAACCATATCCAGCATGTCACTGGCCTGTATTAATCCCTGCTCGTACTGCTGTCGTACCTCCGCTAAGTGTTTCGAAGCAACCTGATTAATCTGTCCGGCCAGCTCCACCTGCTCCTGCGCCAACTGGACCTGGTCCAGGGCACGAATCACCTGCAGCATCAGGGTCAATGTAGCCTGCTGACGCCGAAGAAGGGTATCCTTATGACTTTCTTTGGCGGCCTTGTATTGATTGACGTTTGCCAGGCCGTCAAACACCGTAATCGCGCCGCTTAGCCCGCCCAACCAGTAATTGGTATAAACCTGATGCGAGTCGGATGTATCGACCCGACTTGCAAATCCCGACAACCGCGGTAAAAAGTTGATAACGGCGGCTTTGATTTTTTCCTTTTCTATGGCGACCTGTCTGTCCGCAATTGCAAGACTCGGGTGATTTAAAAGTGCCTCTGTGATTAAGACCTCCAGCGAACCTTCCGGGGCTTCCAGTGACATCTGTAATTCGAGTTCCAAATCACCCGTGGGATTCAGTCCCATATTCGCAAGCAGCTCGGCTTTCGCCTGGCCAAGTGACTTTCGCATCCGGTTTAATTCAGTCTGGCGTGCCATTACAAGGACGCGGCCCTGTTCCGCCTGCCATGTGCTGATCATTCCCTCCTGCTCAAAAGCCGCCAGCTCTTTTTCCATTGCACGGGCCGCGGTAAGCTGGCTCTCTAAAGCGCTTAGCATCCGTTCCAAAGACATGCAATCGAAATACACAGTCGTGATCTGCAGAGCGATTGCCTGAGCGGTGTAATCGGTAACCAATTCGGCAATCTCATATCCGCGAGTGTGCATAGAATATAAAAACCACGTGGTGGGATTGAAAATCGACAGTTGAATATTCCAGGTCACCTCACGCACATCCTTATCGTGCATTGCAATGCCGCTACCGCCAAAGTTGATCTGAGGCTGAGGGTCCCACCACGTCTTTTGATAATCTAAGCTCACCGCCGGAAGAAAATTGGAGAACGACACCTTCTTCTCGAGCAGCGCTATACGCTGTTGAATCCGGGCGCTTTTAACCGAAAGATTATTTTCCAATGCTATCCGGATACAGTCATTCATATCCAGCGGCTGGTTTTCAGCTAAAACTTCACGGGTTTTCTCCGCTAATTGCCGAGTATAGTCATTCGTCTGCTCCCGCCGAACCTCTTCGCCGTTGAAACTGCTGCAACCAGTCAATGTCGCTGCGGCCAGCGAGGTGAACACAAAGAAGATTACCGTTCTCTCAGTCATCGTTCTGCTCCCTTGGCAAAAGCAAACCCTCAATGAAAAGCTGCTCAACCTTTGCGAACATGTCCGTCGCCACGACTTTGTCAAACTGACCGGCCATTTCAAAGCCCAACGTCTCTATGATTGAATTGATGGCCTTCGCCGTGATGGCCGGATCTACCCGACGAAAGAAACCCTTACGTATCCCGTCCTCCAGTATCTGCTCCAATCTGACGTTCAATATGGCATCGAAATTCTTCTTTTTCTGTTGTTTTGAAAGCTTCGCGCCCCGATACCCCAGTTCTGAGACATACAGTTTTATGAACTGAGCATGTTCTTCGAGCAATGTGCCCGCATACCGAATGAAATTGGTTAAACGCTCCACTTCAGTTCCCGGGGCATCTATAATTGCTACAAGCGTCTCTATAATTCTCTCGCCGCAGCTATTTGTCAGCTCTTCAAAGAGCGCTTCCTTGCTATTGAAGAAGTTGTATAGAGTACCCACAGAAAACTCCGACGCCTCAGCAATTTGTTGCATCGAGACATTATGAAATCCATTTTCAGAAAACAATTGAAGGGCCGTATCTAAAATTTCCTTTTTATGATGCAACCGTTCCCGTTCTTTCCGTGATAATTGCTCTTCGCTCATCTTTTTACCTCGTTTCATTAACAGTTGAGCAGACTCTCATTTACTGATTATCTACTCATATTATGAATCATTGTTCGTTTTATGCAAGCATAATTCAATGTTTTTTAAAAAATTTCTAAAAAACAAGGTAAAATAAGCGATGCTTATAATATATATCAAATGACAAATATCGATATTTCTTGACAATTAGGCATTAAAATGCGATAAGGAGTGTTTTAAGTTAAATTTGAACTAAGATTTACGTATGTCGCACAAAATTGTATCCAAAAAACAGCTTTCTCAAGACGTTTTTACCGCTGAAATCGAAGCGCCGCTGATTGCACAGGCACGGCAGCCGGGCCAGTTTGTAATAATCAGCATCAATAATGAATACGCCGAGAGGATTCCGCTGACGATTGCCGATGCCGATCCTGAAAAAGGCACTATTCGCCTTATCTGGCAGCGCGTCGGCAAGACCACCGCAGAATTGTCCGACCTGCAGGTAGGCGATAAAATCGCAAATGTCGCCGGGCCGTTGGGCAATCCCACACATCTGGAAAAATTCGGCACGGTTGTCTGCGTGGGCGGCGGCATCGGCAACGCTCCCCTGCTGCCGATCGCAAAAGCCCTCAAAGACAAAGGTAATAAAATCATTAGCATCCTCGGAGCAAGAAATAAAGAGCTGCTTATCCTCGAAAAGGAATTTGCCGGAACAAGCGACGAGCTGATACTCACTACCGATGACGGTTCATACGGACGAAAGGCATTGGTAACCGAACCATTGAAAGAAATCTGTCAACGCAGCCCGAAGCCAGACCAGGTCTTTGCAATCGGACCGGCGATAATGATGAAATTCTGCTGCGAAGTGACAAAACAATTCGATATCCCGACACAGGTATCGCTCAATACTATTATGATTGACGGGACCGGGATGTGCGGCGGCTGCCGAATCGAATATGACGGGCAGCCGAAATTCGTATGCGTGGACGGACCGGAATTCGACGGGCACAAAGTAAATTTCGACCTGATGATGAAAAGACTGAACGCATACAAACACTTAGAGCAAAAAGAACACGAAAAATATAAGAAACACAAATGCAAAATAGGCCTGGACAAATAGAACTTTAGAAAAACCTGTTCTTACAAAGAACCGCCATCAATAACTCTTTATCGAGATTCGATATAGTGACAGAGGACCAAAGACAAAAACTTCTGCAGGAGCTCTTGGAAAAGCACAAAGCCGGCAAGCTCACACCGGCTCAAAGATACAAAATCCCCCAGCAGAACATGCCGGAACAAGACCCCGTTACCAGAAGGAGTAACGTCAACGAGGTGGCAACCGGCTATACAGAAACACAGGCAAGACTCGAAGCACTGCGTTGCCTGCAATGTAAAAACGCACCCTGCGTTCAGGGCTGTCCGGTACGAATCAGGATAAGGGACTTCGTCATCGCCATCGCCGAAGGCCGATACAAAGAGGCTTTATCAATCATCCGGGAAAATTCACTGCTGCCCGCCGTTTGCGGGCGGGTCTGCCCGCAGGAAAACCAGTGTCAGCTTACGTGCACGGTCGGCAAAAAATTCAAGGACCCTACAAAAGCCGTATCAATCGGCCGGCTCGAAAGATTCGTCGCCGACCTTAACCAAAACGCCGAGGCGACCCCGGCCGTTGCAGCCGAGACCGGGAAAAAAGTCGCCATCATCGGTGCCGGACCCGGCGGGATTGTCGCCGCCGCTGACACTCGAAGAGCGGGCCATGATGTCACCCTATTCGAAGCCTTTCATAAACCCGGCGGCGTGATGGTTTTCGGAATCCCGGAATTCAGACTGCCCAAGGCCATCGTGCAAAAGGAAATCAACACCCTGACAAAAATGGGCGTCAAAATCGTCTGTAACTTCATTGTCGGCAAAACAAGAACCATACAGCAACTGCTCGCAGACGACGGCTTCGACGCCGCATACATCGGCGTTGGTGCGGGACTGCCGAATTTTATGGGTATCGAAGGCGAATCGCTCGTCGGCGTATATAGCGCCAACGAATATCTCACACGGGCGAATCTTATGAAGGCATACGACTATGGCTGCGGCTCCGACACACCGATCGCCCTCTCGAAAAAAGTCGCCGTTGTCGGCGGCGGTAACGTCGCTATGGATTCGGCAAGAACCGCGGTCCGGCTCGGCGCCGAAAAGGTCTATCTGGTCTATCGAAGAACCGAAAAGGAAATGCCCGCGCGGATCGAAGAAGTCCACCATGCAAAACAGGAAGGAATCGAATTTCACATATTGCAAAGTCCGAAACGCATCATCGGCGACCAGAACAGTCATGTCATCGCCGTCGAATGTCTCAAATACAAGCTTGGCGAGCCGGACGACTCAGGCCGGCGTCGCCCGGTACCCATCGAAGGTTCCGAGTTTGTTATAGAACTCGATACGGTCATAATAGCCATCGGCAACAAACCCAATCCGCTTATCTCGCAGACTATGCCGGAACTCAAAATTACCAAGTGGGGTACTATTGTCGTTGACGAGCACACAATGGCCACCTCAGTGCCGGGAGTTTACGCCGGCGGCGATATAGTCTCCGGAGCAGCAACGGTAATTCTTGCGATGGGCCAGGGCCGAATAGCCGCCGCCGCGATAAACGAATCACTGTCAAAAAAATAAAAAACAAGAAAGCCACACATTTTCCCGGTAAAACCGATAAAAGATAAAAAGCGTGATTAGATTTTTATAAAAAAGCCCAGATTTTGAAAACTTAATATTGATTCAGCCGGTCAATCGGACATACTATCTGCCGTTGTATATCCTCAATTTTCAAACATACCATGTTCATGTTTGACAATTGGGTAATTCTTTAGTATTATCCGTGGCCTTTATTGCCGGTTAATGAATGAAAAGGTGAATCGTGAGTAGAGCGTGTACAAACAACCAAACGTTAAATACAAAAAGAGATACGAAAATGCAACTTAAGCCCTTCAAGGCATTTAGGTATGACACCGCCGTGGTGGGAGATGTAACTGCATGTCTTGCACCGCCGTACGATGTCATTAACAGCTCACAGCAACAGCAGCTTTACGAAAAGAGTAAATACAATATAGTTCGAATAACCAAAGGCAAAATGAGCACCTCCGACAACGACTCTAACAATCAGTACACAAGAGCCGCAAGCTACCTGAACGAATGGATAGCAGAAGGGGCATTAAAGCAGGATACGACTGAAGCTATCTACGCTTACATCCAGGATTTCGAGGTGCCCGATTCCGAATCGAGCAGTTTGCACCTGCAGCGTTACAGTTTCATCGCTCAGGCAAAGCTCGAAGAGTTCGGAAAAATCGTCAAACCGCACGAAAGAGTCCTCAATGGACCGATGGTTGACAGGCTCAACCTCAAAAAAGCCACCGGCGCAGAATTCGGCCTGGTTTTCATGCTCTACGATGACCAGGAAAAAGTTGCAGATAATATCATTGCTCAAACCGCCGAGCGGCAGCCCCTAATCGACTTCACTGATGAACAGGATGTAAGGCATCGTCTGTTTGCAATAACCGACAGCGCCGATGTCGAACAAATCGTCCGAATGATGAGCGATAAAAGCTGTATCATAGCCGACGGCCACCATCGCTATACAACCGGCTTGAACTACTCCAGGCAAAACAGCGATCCCGCTTTGAAATATCAGATGCTTGCTTTTTCAAACATCCGACAGGAAGGTTTGGTTGTCCTTGCAACGCACAGGCTCGTTGGTAACATCGAAAATTTCGATCTCAAAAAACTCATAACCGATATGGGCGTAAATTTCGAAATCATCAGGCTGGCCTTCGATGCGCCTCAGGATAAGGCAAAGGTCAGACAAAAAATGATTGCAACAATGAAAGCCGAGCACGACCGGGATAAAAATGCGTTCGGCATTTACGGCCGAGACAACGCCTTTTACATCGCCGTCCTAAAAGACAAAAAAGCAACAGAGCAGGTTGCCCCTGAAATGAGCCGGGCATGGCAAATGCTCGACGTATCAGTCCTGCATAAGCTCATTCTGGAACCTCTTCTGGGTATCGACGAGCAGGCCATCGCCAGAGGCGGGAATCTGCAATATGTCAAAGGCATGGCCAATGCAATCGACGAATCTATCGCCGAGGTTGACGCAGGTCGCCAGCAGGCAGCCTTCTTTATGAATACGATTAAAATGCAGCAGCTTATTGACGTAACGGACGCCGGCGAGAGAATGCCGCAAAAGTCAACCTTCTTTTATCCGAAGGTATATTCCGGTTTGACTATTCAAAAATTATAATATCGAACTAAACGTCATCCCTGCGGAAACAGGGACTTATAAAATAAGCAGTACAGATATTCCCGCCCTCGCGGGAAAGACAGAAAGGTTGGATAAAATATATGGTAGATTGGAAAAACCCTCCGAGATTGTTCATTCCCGGACCGGTAAAGGTCAACGAAGACGTCCTGCAGCAGCTTGCACGCCCGACGCTGGGACATCGCGGCAAGGAATACGCACAACTGCACGGCGAGACCGTCGATATGCTAAAGAAAATTCTCTTCACAGACCAGAATATTTTCCTCTCAACTTCCTCAGCTTCAGGTATCTGGGAAGCTTCGATTCGCAACTGCGTCAACTTCGATGAAACAGTCCTGTGCACATGCTGTGGCGCATTCAGTGACAAGTGGGTGAGCGTCGCCAAAAGCTGCGGCAGAAACGTCGAAGAGCTTAAAGTCGAATGGGGACAGGCCACAACGCCGGAATTGATCGACGAGAAACTCGCTTCCGGTAAATACGCCGCCGTGACTTTGGTATATAACGAAACCAGTACCGGCCTGACGAATCCGGTTTACCAGATAAGCGAGATGATGAAGCAGAAATATCCTGATGTACTCGTTTTTGTCGATGCGGTCAGCGGCATGGTCGGCCTTCCGATGCATTTCGACGACCTCGGCTGGGACGTGGTGTTCGCGTCGGTTCAGAAGGCTTTCGCCATTCCGCCGGGACTGGCCGTTGCGGCGGTCAGCAACAGGGCCCTGGAAAAAAGTAAAAACGTCCCCAACCGGGGATATTATTTCGATTTTCAGCAATTCGCAAAATCGGCGGAAAAGAATCAGACGCCGACGACGCCGAACATCCCGCACATCATGGCCCTGAATTACCAGTGCCAAAAACTGATGGCCGAGGGAATGGAGAATGTCTGGCAGCGGCACAAGGAAATGGGCGACTACGCCCGTACCTGGGCCAGGGGAAAATTCGACCTGTTCTGCGACGAAAAATATGCTTCGAATACCCTTACGACGATAAAGAACACCCGCAATATAAACGTCGCAGAAGTTATCAAAACGATACAGGAAAAGCACAATACCGTTTTCGGAAACGGTTACGGCAAGCTCAAAGAACAGACGTTCCGGGTCGCTCACATGGGTGACATTACGATTGATGACGTCAAAGAGCTGCTCGGCTGGATAGACGAAGAAGTCGGATAAACTAATTTATATTAAAGCTGTTTGATATTCCAGGCCCCCGAAATCGCCACTCGGGGGCTTTTTTTGTATATTGTTTACGGCGTTACAATAAAATAGGAACGTTTTCTTAAGCTTAATCAGAATGTCCACTTTTTCCTTACACTTATTTTTCTGATTCTATAACTTTAATTAAAAGGAGCTCTCGAACCAAGAGCTAAAACAGATGTTGCAGCAATGAGGAAAATGCAGAGAGCAACTGTTGATTTTGCCTCTTTGTTTTTGTAGCGTAATAGAGACATTAAAGCCAAAACTAACGCACCTATGCAAATGAAATTCATTCCTATAAGATACGCGATACAGATAGTAAAATATCCCAACTTAAATGTGATAAGGGCTGTGAGCATGATTAACATATTTTGACCTAAACGCGACAGAAACACGTCAAAGCCGTCCGCAAGATACTCAGACCCCAAGCTAAATAAGGCCAGAATTTGTATAATTATAAAAACCTTACAATAAGTATTTGCTTTTACACCAATTTTTGACGATTTATTTTCTTCCATAAATTATCTTTCTTCGTAAAAGGCCGGTTGTTAGGTTGTGCAATATGTCACGGAGTTGCACACGTTGAAATATTAACGAATA
>Ga0315548_1000757_pt1 | contig 29343 bp, 20 predicted proteins | sample SalMarSW160110MG_2_FD_202540 | JGI IMG/M metagenome (GOLD analysis project Ga0315548, IMG submission 202540) | Salt marsh sediment microbial communities from the Plum Island Ecosystem LTER, Massachusetts, United States - Salt Marsh Sediment SW1601-110 ... | reverse complement strand
TTGCGATGCTCTGCGACAACTGGCTTAAGCTTGATCCTGATGCCGGTGACATAAACGACGACGGGGCAGTTGATTTTTACGACTATGCGTTGTTCTGCCGGGCTTGGTAGAACTCAACCGGTCTCGAATTGCATTCGTAATCAAGGGCTGCAAGATTATTTTTGCGGCCCTTTCTATTTGCGGATTACTGACAGTCGAGCGACAAGACTTACTCGTGGCGGAGGGATTCTATGGGGTCCATATTGGCGGCACGATAGGCGGGATACAGGCCGAAGGCGATTCCGACGGCGCCGGATATGCCGAATGAAAGCAACAGCGATGTGCCGGTAATTACCGTTGGCATCTTTCCGAAGTGCGTGACGAAGTAGGGTATTGTGCAGCCGAGGCAGATGCCGAGCAACCCGCCCGCGAAGGTGAGAATAAGCGTTTCGGAAAGGAACTGGAAGATGATGTCCCTTTTTCTTGCACCGAGTGCTCTTCGGATTCCGATTTCCCGTGTGCGCTCACTTACAGTGGCGAGCATAATGTTCATAATGCCGATGCCTCCGACCAGCAGCGAGATTGCGGCGATAGAGCCGAGGACGATGCTGAAGATTGCCTGTGTGCGTCTTGCCTGCCGGAGCAGCTCGAGGGGAACGATAAGCTGGTAGTCGGCCTTTTTGTGGAAGCGTTCAAGCAGTGTCTGGAGTATGTTACGGGTGGGGACGACGAGGTCAACATTGGCAACCTTGACGATGATTTCCTGTAGCTCGACCTTCTCGACGTTTGCACCGGATTGGCCCGAAAGCTGAACAGTCATTTCTCCGAAGCGGTCTTTGACGGTTGTCAGCGGAATATAAATGCTGCCGGCGTTTGCTCCGGCTTGTTTTTTGGCATCGTTGTTTTCCACGCTTTCCTGTGTGCCTGCGGCGGCAAGGGACTGGGAGCTGACGATACCTACGACTGTGTAGTAATCGCTGGCGATTTTGACGTGCTGTTCGAGCGGGTCGTCGAAGGCGAAAAGCTCGTTGACAATACCTTCGTCGATGACACAGATATCCTGCTTGTAGTCCATATCCGCGGAGGCGAGGAATCGGCCCATAATAAGGCGAATCGGTGTTGTTTCGAGGTGCCAGGGGACTGTGCCGATGACTTCGACGGGGATTTTTCGATTGCGATACCAGGCCTGCTGAGAGACCCTTCGGACCGGGACGACGACCTGGATATTCGGTATACTGTTGCGAAATCTTTCGGCGTCCTTATAGGTCAGACCGTATTCCTGCAAACTCTGCTGCTGGCCTGTGGCGTGCTGGTCCTCGGGCGGCTGGACGGTTTTTATGATTAAGTTCTGGCTTCCGAGGCGCGCAATTTGTTCCTGTGCAGTTCGGCTGGCGCCTTCGCCTATGGCCAGCATCGCGATAACGGAGGCAACGCCGAATATGATACCTAGCGCAGTCAGCGTGGAGCGGAGACGATGAAGCCATAAGCTCTTGATGCCCAGTTTAACTGTTCGTCTGACTCGATAGAAAAACATATATTTAGCGGTTATACCATTGTTTTTGTATTTGCCCGTCGAGCAGGCGTATTTGTCGCTGCGAATGCTCTGCGATTTGCTCGTCGTGCGTGATTACGATAAGTGTTTTGTCTTGTTCGCTGAGCCGGTCGAGAATAGTGAGGATATCGGCACCACTGGCGCTGTCGAGGTTCCCGGTGGGTTCGTCGGCAAGGATTATCAGTGGGTCATTGGCGAGCGCTCTTGCGATGGCGACACGCTGTTGCTGTCCGCCGCTGAGTTCGGATGGTCTGTGTTTGATGCGGTCGCCAAGCCCGACCAATTCGGCCAGCTCTATTGCCCTGACTTCGCTTTGCTGTTCCGATACACCCTGATAGAACATCGGAATTTCGATGTTCTCTATGATGTTAAGCTGTGCAATAAGATTAAATGACTGGAAGACGAATCCGACGTGTCTGCCTCTAATGGAGGAAAGCTGGTCATCATCGAGCACAGAGACATCCTGTCCGCCGAGATAGTATTTTCCAGCGGTAGGGTGGTCGAGGCAGCCGATGATGTTTAGCAAGGTGGATTTTCCTGAACCGCTGGGGCCCATTACGGCAAGATAGTCGCCTTTTTTGATGACGAGGTCGATATCACGCAGGACCTTGAGCTCAACTTCTCCAAGCTGGTAGTTCTTGCAGAGCTTTTCGAAGACGAGGATGGAGCCGTCGCTGGTGAAATCAAGGGTTTTGCTGCTGGCGGGAAGGTCGGCCATTCTGCTGTTCCTTCATACGGTTTCTAAACTGCCTCATCATCTCTCTGGTTTGTTCGTCGAGCTTGTTGGGGTCTTGCTGCATCATTTCTCTAAACTTTTTCATTCGTTCTTTGGTCTGCTCGTCGAGCTTATTCGGGTCGAATCCTGCGCCGGGTTGTGGCCATTTAGGTTGGTTATCACCCTGCATCTTGGAGTTTTGCGTAGGTTGCTCGCTCGTCGGCTGACCCTGTGGTAGCTGCTGTTGTTGCTGTTGTGTTTCGGGGAATTCGCCGGGAAGTTTTTCGGTCGGCTCGGTTGCTGTTTCAGTAATTCTGGGCGGACTCAACAGAACCTGTTCGCCCGGCTGGAGGCCGGCGAGAATCTGGACGTATGTATCGTTAAACAGGCCGGTTTTGACCTTTCTTTGTTCGACCTTGCCGCCGTTGACGGCAAAGCATATTTTCCTGCCGCCTCGATTGGCCACGACCTGAACGGGGACAATAAGAACATCGGTTAGAGAATCGACAAGAATTTCGACACGGGCGGACATCCCGGGCTTAAGGAAGTCGTGGGTTCCTTCGATAGAGACCTGTGTTGTATAGACCTTGATATCGGGGCTGAGCCAGCCGCGTTGCTGGTCGGGCAGGGGGGCGACCTTGATGACTTCACCGTGGAAGGTCTGGTCGGGGAAAGCGTCCATAACGATAGTGGCTTTCTGGCCGGATTTGACCTTGTCGACCGATGATTCGTGGACGGTGATTTCCGCCATCATCTCGGTGGTGTCGGGCAGGGTGATGATAGTCTGTCGCTGATAGACCTCTTCGCCGGCTGCAATGATGTTGCCGCCGCGGAATCTTCGGTAGGGGTCGTTACTCGAACCGTACACTACCAGACCGGCCGCCGGAGCTTTTATTATGCACGCCGCTATCTGGTTTCGAGTTTTGTTAAGCTGGTCCTCCCGTAGATTGAATCTTGCCTTTTCGCTTTCGAGACGTGCCTTGGCCTGGGCAAGCTGCGAACGGGCTTTTGCGTAAGTTCGGTCGAGGGCGCGTTTTGACTCGTAGTAATCGCTGAGAAGTTTTTGGGTTTGTTTTGAGAAGTCATAGGTCTTGAACAGATTGAGGTCCGTTTCGGCCTGTGAGAGTTGTATTTTTAGACTGTTGTAGTTCAGCCGGTCGCTCTGGAGGTCGGTCTCTGAAACGTATTCTTTTTCCCTCAGGCGGATGGTCCAGTCGAGTGTATTCTTAGCTCTCTCGAGTTTTTCCTGGGCCAGAATTATGTTGTTTTTCAACTGGTCGAGCGTTTGCAGGGCCTCGCCGCCCAGGGTATTAGGGTCATTGAGTATATTTTGGAAGTCGATCAGAGTGGTGATATCGGAATTAAGGTCGGGCGTCTGGTCAACGGTTTTGATGATACTATTTGCCAGTGTCTCGCCGAGATACTTCTGGAAGTCCATCAGGGCGAATTTAACCTTCAGTTCCGCCGCCGAGATATCGCTTTCGTTCTGTTTGACCTGGATGTCGTAGGCCTCTTTTGCCTCTGCATAACTTGCCTCTGCGCTGGCGTATTCGATTTCTCGCTGGGTAAGTTGTTCTTTAAGGTCACCGCTGTCGAGCTCGACGAGGACCTTGTCGTTATCGACGTCTTCCTGCAAGATGTAAGTTCCCTCCGGGACGATATTGATGATTGTTGCACGGCCCTCCACCTCCGATTTGAGGTCGATGGAGTTGCGGGCCTTTATACTGCCGCTTTCCGTAACGGTGACGTTGAGGTCGTCGCGTCGAGCTGTAAATGTGTTGATGGTCTTGTCGGGTGCGGATGTTGAGGCCCTCTCTGATGCGAGAACCATCACAAGCAGCAATATTACGACAGCCGAGCCGGCTGCAATGAGCCATTTTCTTCTGCCGGCGGTCAGTTTAGAGATTTTGTTCGGTGGGTTGTTCATCTTGTTCGTGTTCATCGGCTAATTTTCCTGATACTGGTTCCAATTGCGCCCACATCCCGTCGGGCTTTACCTGTAAGATACCTACGTCGCGATAGAAGCTGAGTTTGGCATTAAGATGGTCGACCAGCGCTGCGGTAACGGCGTCTTCGGCCGTGAGCAGCGCATCCTGAGACTCCAGCAGGATACGGACTGTTACCCGCCCGGCGTCCAGCAATAGCTTGTTGCTTTCGACACGCTGGGTGGCCAGGTTGAGCGAATTCTGCTGGATACCAAATTGCTCGGCCGTTTGCAAGAGACGGCGATAGGCGTCTCTGACTTCGAGCTTGACATTATCGATTTCCGCCTCGTATCGTCTTTGCTGCTGATTCAGGGCTATAAGTGACCGGCGGTAATCGTTTCGCTGGGACTTTCTGTCAAGAGGCAAATCGGCGTCAAAGCCATATTGGTAGGCGCCTTCATGAAGACGCAGATTCTGGAAATCGGTTTCACCAGTGGGGCTTTCACTGTCCAGACTTGCTGAAATGTTGATTTGTGGTCCGAGGCCGTCTGCGGCCAGCACAACTTTCCGCAGATTATCATCGATTTTGTCCGCGGTGTTTGCAAGGTCTAATCGCCTGAGCAAGGCAGTCTCGACTGCTTCACCCAGTGCAAATGTTGGTTCTTCAACTCCCATTTCCCTCAGTGCCATCAGCTCATTCTGGTCGAGCGTAATGTTGGCATCTGTCGGCAGAGCAAGGCGTATCTTGAAATCGTCGAGTGCTCGTTCGTATCGCTGTTGTGCGGTTACGACGTTGTCCTGAGATCTGAGGACGTTCTGCTGGGCTTCATCAACGTCGATGCGTGTTCTTCGACCTGCCTCGGCTTCCATTTCAAGCCGGTCTTTCGATTCGAGGACGCGTTGATAATTGTTTTGTGAGTTTGTTACCCTGTCCTTTTGCTGCAGGACGCCGTAGTAGGCGTTTATGGTATCCACAACGAAGTTTTGCCTGTAACGGTTGAATGAGCGGACATCGTACAATACGTCTCGTTCGGCTTGGATTAAGGTTTCGCGTTTTTGCCTGCCTGCGCCGGCGCCAAGGATTGGAGCGGTTACGGTGGCGCTAAGGACCGAGCCGAGAGTTGTTCGCGGGTCGCCGGTGAGATATCTTGCCCAGTCAATCACCAGACTTGTGCCGATTTCGATACCGTCACCGATGAGAAAATCCTGTTTTGCTTCCAGACTGGAATTCAGCTTGAATTCATCATCCTGGCTGCGGAGTTCAGGATTATCTCCCGCTTCGATGTATTTCCCATCTATGGTTGCGAATAATTGTAACTGGTACTTATGTCTTTCGCCGGTTAATTCTAATGCGGATAGATAGAGGTCCTCTTTTTGAGTCTGGTAGGGCCGGCTGTTTGCTGTGGCGATTGAAACGGCCTGTGCAAGCGTCAGGGTCTGGGGGGTTGTCTGTATTTTAATGTCGTTCGGAGCCGGTATGGTGTTGGCGTCGGAGATAACATAGTTGGCCTTTCCGCCGAAGGATGAATGCCATTTGGAATCGATAATTTCATATACTTCCTTGTCGGCGTCTTCCTTGTGGAATTCCGGACTGCAGCCGGCTACCGTTATCAAGACGGCGGCGATTGCTGCGCGAACGAATTCTATCGGCAGGTTTCTGTATATCATCCAACCCAGCTCCAGTACCTCTCTGCCACCTCGCAGATTTGCCGGCAGGCAGCGTAGTATTCGGCCTAGTAAACCCCTCACCCGGCCGGAATGTGTAATCACTCTATTATACAAAAAATGACCCATAAGCTGAAATCCCAATGCATCGCAGGGGGCTGTAAAGTGACCAAAACTTTACGCATTTTTCCGGTTGTATGTTCTGTATCAACAGCTTTTTATCGGCCTTAAAAACTCGATTAAACAGGACCGGCAGTAGAGAATTTAAGCCAAACCAGGTCTAACCATTTGATTTGACGCTTATGAGGCGGTATCTATTGCATAGAAAAGGCTCCCCGATGGTATTTGAAGTGGTTTTTGCAGTCAACAGGTCAGGTGCAGGGCTGCGGCAACGGCAATACCCTTCCCGGACAGTTCATTAAACCTTTCGACCGCATTATGTGTGTTGAGGGCTTCGAGCTTGATATCCTGCTGCTGAAGTGCCTGTCGGGTCTCTTCGGGTATTTTCATTACCCCGTATGCCCCACAGCCGACGATTAAAACGTCCGGCTTTGCGGCAATTATTTGCTTAAGGTCTTCTACGGATACGGTGTGCCCTTCCTTGCGCCACCAGTTCGGCTCGACGGTGCCGCTGACTATTATCAGGTCGCTGTTATATTCGACGCCATCAATCGCAATTTTGCCGAACTGATACGAATCGATGTGCATATAGTCGCCCGAATTGCCGTGTGATACTGTGTTTGTGTAGTGATTATACCGAAGCTGAGACGGGTTGGCAACGAGCTGTTTAGTTGGAGCTGAAGGCGTCGGCGAGACAAATATCAGAGGAGGTTTCTGAGGTGCTTTCTTAACAGGTAACGGGTAAAAGATAGGGCGAATACGCATACGCATACTACGGCCCACAATTCGAGTGAGGCGTTGTGTACGACTGCGGCAATAGCAGTGCCTGCTGCTGGAGGGTGTTCGATGTCAAAGGTTACCATCAAAAAGGCGGCGATTCCGACGGCGATGGAACACTCGAGAGTAAGGGGCAGTGACGTAAAGGCGAAAACCGTGCCGGCGGCAAGACCGGCAAGGTGACTTGGGATGACCACTTTGGCCTGCGCTGAGGCGGTTGTGGGCATTGCAAATATTATAAAGGCGGTGGCTCCGATAGCACTTATCAATATCATTCTGCCTTCGCCGAGCACGAGGAAAAGGATGGCAAGAGTTCCGGCAGCCATAGCGCTTTGGGCAAGGTAGTATGGCCAAAGCTTCTTGATTTTGGCGATTTTATCTTTGCCGTATTTCATATTGGAGCACCATAATTATTTATCGGTCAAATAGGCAGGAAGAAAAACAAAAAAACGGCTACATCTGAGATTCGCTTCGCGGACCGCATTTGGTGTGTCTGCTGCTTTGTGTCAGGTGTGTTCGCATTTTACCTCGATTGATAGTTGAACAGTAGAACAGTTAACCGCAGTCTCGCATTTTCACCTGCCTGCCCCAGTATGCTTTAGGCCGGGGCTCAACTGTTCAAATGCTCAACTGCTCTGTTGGCCAAAGACCAACGGAGAGGGCGGGATTCGAACCCGCGGTACGGTAAACCGCACACACGCTTTCCAAGCGTGCTCCTTAGGCCACTCGGACACCTCTCCGGCTTCTCACAGTATACCAATCCCTGATGCTCTTTGCAATTTGCTGTCGAAACGGCTGCCAGGCCGTCGAAATATATTTGACCTTTATGTATCCGAGAAAATTTTAGAATACCATTTACGCAACTCACGCAATGAGGTAAATAAGAATTGTGCGAGGCAATTTCTGAATAAAATTAAAGGAGGCAAAAAATGAACAACGAACAAACCGAAATAATTACCGAAAACCAACAAATTTTCGACGACTCAAAGGAAGACACCCTTTGCTCAATGCTCCATGACTTCTACAACAGAAATATGTTTTCCGTTGTGGTTCTTGTGTGGTTTTGGGCCATCATCTTCATTGCCGGCGCCGTTTACAGCGGCACTCAATTCTTCAACTCTGACCAGACACAGCGTCAGATTATGTTCGCCGCTATCTTTATCTGTTGTTGGCAGGGCGTTGTGCTGATAAAGATATTCGCCTGGCAGATGATTCACAGAAACGCCGTCAAAAGGCAAATAAAGCGTCTGGAAATTCGCGTCTCTGAATTGAGCGGGAAAATTGATAAGAAATAGCCAATTATCAAATTCTGATGGTCTAAGGAGAAAACTATGAAAATAATAAGACATATTGGCTCGCTGGCGTTTGTGGTTGGGCTGTTCGTGACAGTCTTTATCGGGGTGCCGTGGCATGTAGTAGTTGCGGATGACCCGGTCATTCCCTGGTGGCTGCGGATAGCAATCTTTTCTCTTCTGGGCGGTATTCTTGTTGTACTGCTGATACTGGCTCTCGAACAAAGACTAACCAGAACATCGGCAGAGCAACTTCTTTCCACAGATTCTCAATCCAGGGTTTTACTGTTGAATTCTGCGGAATTACCCACACGCCGGACTCGCGAGGTTCTCGGCCTCGTCCAGGGCCACACGGTATTTGCTATCTGGATTGGAAAGGACCTTTCAGCTATAGCAAGACTAATCCTCGGCGGTGAACTCACTGAATATACTGAGATGATGGGAATGGCCCGGCAGGCAGCTACTAACAGGATGGTCGCCCAGGCGGAGAAGATGGACGCTGATGCAATAATTAATGTTCGCTACATGACTACAAGTGTCATCGGAAGTGCCGCTGAGCTTTTAGTTTACGGCACAGCAGTCAAGCTAAGCGAATAATCTATTTCAAAAGCTCGGCCTGTTGAATGTTCTTGAGCTGTGAGTGTAGCTTAGTTGAGCAAGTCGGCGAAAACCAAATGGCCATATATGGATAATTTATTGAAAGGGGTCTGAGATGGTTGCGTTAAAAATTTGTCTGTGGGTAACCGGCATCGCGTGTCTACTGTGTGTTGCCGGAGTATTCACGCCTGTGTCGTCCTGGGAGCCGGTGACCAAATTCTTCGGTGTTGAATTGCTTCCGGACTCGCCTATATTCGAATATGCTGCTCGACAGCTCTTAGCCGCGTATGCAGGTATGGGTATCTACTGCATCATACTCGCCCTGAACCCTGTAAAATACGGCGTGCTCGTTCCTTTCTCAGGAATTGTATGCGTATTGCTCGGCGTGCTGTGCTGGAAAACAGGAATACAGGTTGCAATGCCGCCAAAGTGGTATTTGAGTGATTCTTTAAGTTCCTTGATTCTGGGTGTTCTAATCCTGCTGTTCTGGTTAATGGCCAAGAAGACCCCCGCCAAGAATCAATAGCACAAAAACCCGGCCTTGCACAGGGTAGTCACCTAAATTCCAAAAGAGGGGATTGAAACAATTGCCGTAAAGCGGTAAAGATATACTTTTAGCAGTGTTGATAAATTATATTCGGGTGACCCTATGCAATACCGGGAGTTGGGAAAAACGGGCTGGAAGGTTTCCGCCGTCAGCTTTGGATGCTGGGCAATCGGCGGCGCATGGGGCCCCGTCGAGGATAACGAATCCCTGGCCGCCCTGCATCGTGCCGTGGAGCTTGGAGTCAATTTCTTCGATACCGCCGACGTTTATGGCGACGGCCATAGCGAACGTCTGCTGTCAAAACTGCGACAGGAACACGGTGATACCATTCATATCGCCACCAAGGCCGGCAGGCGATTGAATCCTCACACATCCGAAGGATACAATCGTAAAAACCTCACTGCCTTCGTTGAACGAAGCTTGAAAAACCTCGATAAGGAATCCCTCGATTTGCTCCAACTGCACTGTCCGCCTGTCGAGGTCTATTATATGCCGGAAGTTTTTGGATTGCTCGATGAAATGGTCAAAGCAGGCAAAATCCGCTACTACGGCGTCAGCGTCGAAAAGCTCGAAGAGGCCCTCAAAGCAATCGAGTATCCAAATGTTCAGACCGTGCAAATTATCTTTAATATGTTCCGCCAGCGACCTTCAGAGTTTTTTCTCGAGCAGGCCGAAAAGCGCAAAGTGGGAATCCTGGCTCGCGTGCCTCTGGCCTCCGGTATGCTTACTGGAAAGCTAAAGCCGGATTCTAAATTTGCGCCCGACGACCATAGGAATTTTAACCGCGAAGGCCAGGCCTTCGACAAGGGTGAGACCTTCTCCGGCGTTGATTACGACGTTGGCTTGAAAGCCGTTGACGAGCTAAAAACCATTTGTCCGGCAGGAATGACTATGGCGCAGTTTGCTTTGCGATGGATTTTGATGTTTGACGCTGTAACCTGTGCCATTCCCGGTGCCAAGCGCCCCGAACAAGTCGAACAAAACTGCACCGCTGCGACTATGCCACCTCTTTCCGACGAGATTATGGCCAAGGTGCGTGCAATCTACGACCGCCACATCCGCCAATTAGTGCATCATTACTGGTAAACTCGGCCCAAAGCTGCTATTGGCTGTTTTTGTTTTCTCCGCGGCGAAAAGCAAAAAACCCTTGCAGCAATGCGGCGCATTCGTCTGCCAAAACGCCGCTTGTTACCTCGACGCGGTGGTTAAGACGCTCGTCGGTAACGATATTGTAAAGTGATTTTACAGCGCCGGTTTTCGGGTCGTCACAGCCGTAAACCAATCTGTCAATCCTTGCTAAAACGAGCGCACCTGCGCACATACAACACGGCTCCAAAGTTACATAAATCGTGCAGCCGTTCAGATGCCAGTTTTCTAAGGCCGCTGCGGCCTGTGTGAGTGCAATGATTTCCGCGTGAGCGGTCGGGTCCTGCAACTGCTCCCGTTGGTTGTATGCCTTTGCGATTATCTGGCCGTTGTGAACGATGACCGCCCCGATTGGCACGTCGCCGTTGGCCTCGGCTATTTTCGCCTGGTCGAAGGCAATACGCATATACTGCTCATCGGGAGATGATTTTGGGATGAAATTGGAAGCTGGCTCAGTCATAATTGAAAGACGAATAGTAGAACAGTTGACCGCATTTGAGCATTTATGTTTTTTCAACGGCTCATCTGTTCACCTGCTCAAATGCTCTATTTTGACCGACTTCGTCGGTCAAAATACCCCCAAGGGGACTCGAACCCCTGTCGCCGGGATGAGAACCCGGTATCCTAGGCCGCTAGACGATGGGGGCAAAATCAAATTAAAAATAAAAAAGCAAAAAGCAAAATTAAAACAACATAAGTATAGCGGAAAAAGGCACCGGGTCAATCGGGAAGGCATAAAAAACAACCCGCCTTTACGGCGGGTTGAAACTTACAGGGCAAGCAGATTCGGGACCGAATAGTCCCTTTACAATGCAAAGCAGTTTTCGCAGCGGTCAGTTCATTGAGGAGATGAATTGCTCTGCTTTGGACTGGCCTGCTGAGCTTGATGATTGCGATTGCTTCTGGTGGGACCTTTGGCTTTCGAGCTGTTGCTCTAACTGGGTCACTCGCTTATTCAATTGCATACGCTGGCGCATTGAGCTTCCACAGCTTATGAGCACGAAGCCCGAACAGGAGAGGAAAATCAGGTATGCCCAGCCGTGTGCCGCGCTCCATTCCGGCTGACTGCGGACGATAAACGGCATCGCAATCGCCAGAAGCCCCAGACCGAGAACGTATTCAAATATCCATATCCATTTCTTGTCACCGAGCATAGCTAACTTCCTTAACTGGTAATAACTCTCATTTCAGTCTGATTATTATTGCCGGCACAGCAGAATGGTCAGACAATAGCACCGGCCTGACCCTTGAATCGGCGGTTTTCTGCACCTACCTTAGTGATTATTGGCCTGTTTACTGCAGAAACGAGTAGATAGAAGGGCTTCTCGTGCTTATCGGACGTGTCGAATACAATGACGCAACGACCTCAGCCGAAACAAAAACCTAATCACGAGCCGTATTATAACAATTAAGTTGCATTTCCGTGGAAATCTCGAGGAATGGTAATGGCGGCGGTCGGAGTCGAACCGACGACCCTGGGCTTATGAATCCCATGCTCTAACCAACTGAGCTACGCCGCCATTTGACTATAATCTACAGCTCATTTTCGCCCCTTGCAAGCAATTCTTTAATCGAGCCGCAAAAGGGCGTGATTCGTTTTTACAGTAGCTTGCTTTGTCGTCCCGCTGCGCAACAACTGGGCTAAACTCGTCGAAGTATAGCAACCCGCAGGCAACATTTTTACTTAAACTCGAATCGCACACTCTAAGGTTATGCCCCAGGAAAACCTGCCGGGAAAAACCCTGATAACAAGACAACGACTTTGCCTATTTTGGATGTCACGACTTATTCCCTTATGGGCCATCTTTCCTATTTTCTCCATTTTTATCCGCCTGTGAGGTGGAGTTTACTATCGCCATCGAGTGCAGATTCAGCACGTATGGCCTTGTCTACGCCACATTTTGCGTTGTGGTTTGCAATCACCACTTTACAAAGTTTTGGTTAGATGCTCTAATAGTTGGATGGTTACTGGAGGGCCTCAAAATATTTGGTGAAGATAAGTGTCGCTTTTAGGGCAGGTTTATGCCGAACAATAATGGCAATGGCAAAACGCCGATAGCGACCAGTCAGTCTTTCCTGGCTGCAGGGCCGACGCTGCATTACAGCCACACACACGTTATTACCTGCTGGCTGTTGACGGTAATCGTCTTTGCCGCCACCTGCCTGTTCTGGTCAAAGATACTCACCGGCTCGTTGTTTTCGTTCAATCCGGAATCGGTAATCTCGCCAAAGCTTTGGCACATAGGCCGACTGCTTTTAACGGGCATCAGTATCTTCGAGTATCCCTGGCAGATTCTTGTTCTGGCGCTGCTTATGGCTGTGCTGGCGGTGGCGCCTGTTCTGACCGCCCAGCTTCTCAGCTTCGTTTACAGTGTGCCTTTGATTCTTGCCGTGTTCTTCCTGGCGAATTTGCCCGCCTTTGCAGTTTGCCTGCTGATAAGCTGCGTAGCGGTAGCTTGTCGTCCACTGCGATTTCGCTCGCGCTACACCTCATTAGCGTTGTGCATGGTCCCGCAGCTTTTGTATTGGGGGTATTTCGGCGGGGCAAGAGGCATCGAGCCGATTAAATGGGGCTTTTCGTTCACCCCGTGGATTGGCGCCTGGCTGATAGGGCTTGCGGTGGCCGGCGTGGTCATCGCAATTGGGCATTTTACACGTTACCGTCCGGGCCTGATTTGGCTCTCGACCACAATCGTGCTTGTCGTTGCTACGGCTGTCTTCAACAACGCGATTGGTTACGATGAGCTGGATTACCAGCTTTATGTCGCGAGCAATAACCCGGAGCACATTACTGAATTCCACGACCATCGCATCACCTCCGCTCTCGACCAGGCCATAAAAGACCCCGCAGTAAACAGGTATTTGGGCGGCTTTTTTTACCCGACCGAGCCGATAGCACTGCGAAAAGAGTTGAAAGCCGAAATCCAGGCCCAGCTCGCGCACGACCGCTGGCCTACCTGGTTTGTCGTTGAGCCGGAGCTTCAGTATCAGGACAAGAGACAATGGCTGCTTGACCAGTATGAAATGTTCATTACCCGGCGCCGCAAAAGCAAGCGAATGCCCATAGCTCTCTACTTCAAAGCGCTTCTCAACGAATACAGTCCCGACATTCGTCTATTGAATGATACAGAGACACTTCATTTCTACAGCGATTATCCTTTCGACCGTTCGCGTGAGGTTTGGTTTCGGTTATATAGCGAGTTCGGCAACAGCCCCGAATCACTCGAGGCACGCTGGCGGGTTGCGATGCACTGGGTGGGTCAGGGGTACTTCGACCAGGCCGGGATCCTTATCGAGGACGCCCAGACGCTGCTCGATGACCGGCTGAAAACCCTTGCCGACGAACAGCCGACCGAAGATTCCCTTTTCAGCCCGTTCCGTCCACCTGCCGATTCGATAATGACTGTCTCAAAATTGACCGAGCTTAAAAGAAAGCTCAGCCAGCTACGCTCCCTCATCGACACGGATAACCGCACCGACAGGCCTGATTCCGACAAGCGCCTCGCAAAATTTGTTACGCTGAACCCTCATACTCCGGAATATGCCGACTGGCTGAAGGAACTGTTGGCTGAAATGGGCAAGAGCGACCCTCTGCGGGACAATGTCCTGCTTGCCCAGGTCAAGCTCATACCCGATGAACAGCTCCGTGCCGAACAGCTTGCTGAGCTCCACGCCAAGTACGAGACCACCGACGGCGGGATGCAGGCGTTGTACGAGCTTGCCCTGTTAAAGATTCACTTCTGGCGGCAGCAGGATGAATCAAATATCGAGCTCAAAAAACAATTTCTGGCCGATGCCAGGGCAATGTTGAGCAGCTTCCTGAGGATGTATCCGAGCAGTTTTTGCACCGACCAGGTCAGGAAAAATCTCGCAAGTCTTCCCACCGCTGAATAACGACTTGGCAATTTGTCGCAGAAACTCCCTAAAACGCCCAATTTGACTTTTGGCCTGATTCTGCTATAATATAGCAGGCATAATGGGCTTTGGGCTTGATGAAAAGTGACTCGACAGCACGCATGGAGGATAACCGCAATAAAGCGGATTTTTCGGTTATAATCATCGGGACTGAATCGGACCGGCTCATCACTCGTGCCGCCGGGATGTTTCAACGGCTCGATGTTGATTTTGTCATTTGCAGGGACATCTACGAGGGCATCGCAAATTTGGCACAAAGCCCGGCACGAAGTGGGCTGGTCGTGGGGCGACTCGAACAACTGAGCAGGGAAAAAGGACGCCTCTTTGACAAAGCAGCTCAGGCCGGGTGGGAATGCTGCTGCCTTGCGAAAAGAATCTCAGGTAACACCCGGACACGCGCAATTCAGGCGATGAAATCCGGGGCTGTTGTGGTTAATGACCCCGGCCAGCTTGAAGGACTGCTTATCCGAATGATGAGACGCGACCTGTGGCGAACTGCTGCTGTGACACAAAAGGAATCGGACAATCTGCCCACAGCCGAAGTCGATGTATAGAAGCGGTTGGTGAAAGTATGACCGGTAATGGAAAAATCCTGCTGATAGGCGACCCCGCAGTCGCGATAGCAGGACCACAGCCGCTGCCCGAAGAGGTGATTCAGGTCTGTGCCGGTATTTTGGACGGAATTGAGGCAGCCGTCAAAAATCCCTTTGCTGCAATCATCGTTGTTATGGCAAGCGCGTCGGCCGGTCTGCGAAACGCTCTTGCCACACTCAGGAAAAACACCGACGCGCGAATCCTGCTGCTGGCGAAAATGTATGAGGAGCCGGAGGCGATGGAACTGGTTTCTTCTGCAGGCAACGGGACAGGGCTGGCCGACGACTACATAATTTGCCCCGTTGGATTGGAGAAGCTTTGTTCGGCCGTCCACGCTTCTGGCTCATTGGCTGCGCAGTCGGATACTATTTCCGTAAATCACGCGATTCAGACAAAGATAAACCGTCTCGAAAAACTTGCAACTGAGGATGACCTCACGGGCCTGAAGAACAGAAGATATATCTGGGAATTCGCCAGGCAAATCATTGAGCGCGCAAAAAAGGATAAAGGCCGGGTCACGGTACTCATTTTCGATATTGATAATTTTAAGCACTATAACGACCTCTACGGTCACGCCGCCGGCGATGAGGTCCTGAAACAGGCCGCATGGCTGATACGGAGATGCTGCAGAAAACACGATATGGTGGCGAGATTAGGCGGCGACGAGTTCGCTGTTGTCTTCTGGGACGACCCCAAGTGCCGTATACCAACCTCGGACAATGAAAGACGGTCGGCCGGCAGCGACCATCCGAGCGAAGTCATACACATAGCCAGGAGATTTCGCAGTGAGCTTGAAAAAACCGAGTTGGCGTTGTTGGGCTCTGAAGGCAGGGGGGTCCTGACTATAAGCGGGGGACTTGCCTGCCTGAATACCGACGGCACAACCACTGAAGAGCTTTTTGAAAAGGCCGACCAGGCTTTGTTGGAAGCAAAACGCAGCGGCAAGAACAGGGTATATCTGGTTGGCCACCCGGAAAACGACATTGATAAAATCAAGTAGCCGGGCTAAATCGGCTTATCGGTAAAACGGTCGAATGCCGGCAGGCAGGATTCACGCTTTTTCCGGCCCGAGCACTTCGGTCGCAGCAGGCCCAACTAGTCTGTATCTTATCCCTCGCCAGCAAATCGTCCTGCCAAACGCGGAGCTTAGAATAAAAACGAGCATAAGCGGCGACCAAAGCCAGAACAACGCGATATCGACGGCAGCCGCGACTTTGAGGTTCGGCCAATCCTCCTCGAGAATCCTGCTGGCCATTTTCTCCCTGAGTATCGCTCGCATAAGACCGGCCGAGAAAAACAATATCGGCACCGCGGCAAAAAGAATAACATTCGGCTCAACTCTGGCGCCGGCATATACAGCCAGTGCCGTGCCGGCCCACAGCCCGAATACCGAATAAATGCTGCTGATTAAGCCGAACCACCATGTCCCCAAAGCCGTTACCCTCGTTATGAGAAATTGCCTCCGTGCAAATTCAAAAAGTTTGGGCCAGGTCGTTGACTCATAAGAGGCAACAATGCATCCGGGGACAAATTCGACCTTCTTGCGGACGTTCTTTACCGCGTAGCTCAGCGACAAATCGTCGCTGACGGCTTTTTGCCAGATGCTCTCGACGTCCAGCTCCCTGAACGTCTGCACCTTAATCGCCATCGACCCGCCCCACGCCTTGTTGCGCCTCGTGTTGCCCAGCAGTTGCGCGACCTTGGCATTTATCGCAACAAGGGCAAGCGTGGCGAAATTATTTCGCTTCGGCACAAACCACCGGTAGCCGCTGGCCAGTCCGTTTTTCTCCAATCGAAGCGGATGAACAAGGTGGCGAAGCCAGTTCGGCTTTACGCAGATATCGGAATCGGCAAACGCCAACACCTCAACATCAGACGGAATCTGACGATACGCATAAAGCAGGTTATGGATTTTTTGACTGCACGTCTGTCCCTGCCCCGAAACCAGCACCCTGACGTCACCGGCCTTCGATTCGCCGGCAAGCGCCTCTTTGAGCTTACACAATGGCTCGTATGCTGCATCCGTGCTGTCGGCCACAACAAACCACAACAAAAAACCATCATAGTCCTGCCTGTAAAATGATGAGATATTCTGCTCGAAGTTCGCGTCTAAGTTTTTGCAGGGGATAATCAGGGCCACTCGGGGTTTGTACCGGCCACGCTTCTTTGCGTACTTGACCAGCGCAAACCGATAATTCCTTAAAGCCAGCAAAGAGAAAAACACCTGCATGACTATCAGCATCCAGCTAATACAAACATACCAGCCCATACCGCCGGATTATCGTTTAACCAACGCCCCCGTGTCAATCCGCCTTATTACTTAACATCTATTATTATTGCGGCTCTACTCCACCCCGGTCAGCCAGTTTTGTGCGAAAACGGCATAGTCTCGCTCGTTTATGTAGTCGTCGGCCGGCTCGGCAATATCACACCTGTCGTCCCAGTTATCATCACCGGGACCCGTCGTCCAGGCAGCGGTGAGTGCAACAAGGTCGTCGTAATCCACGTCACAATCACACTCGAAGTCTCCGGCTGGCGCCGCTGTCGAAGCACTCGAAGATGCGATTATCTCAACGTCATCGATACCCCAGTACCATTCCCATTCGGTATTATAATATCGCCAGCGTATCCGCAGGTTGGAAGCGCCGTCTGCGCCGTAGTTCGAAAGGTCAATCTCCACCAATCCGGAGTAACTCGCACCTTCATACCTCGCCACGTTCTGCCATGTGTTCCCCCCAAAGTTTATATCAACGTCGCCAACCTCTCCGTAGCCATACTCCCAGTAGTAGAATTTGTGCTTGAATCTGAGCTTTACATCAGATAGGCCTGTGCAGTCGATACTGTGTGTTATTAACTGCTCGTCCATACTGCAGGCTTCCAAAGCGCTGTCCACAATCATAAATACGCCGGTCCAATATGGGCTGGAATAACCGTACGAATCATCGACGGCCTTCCAGGTTTCCTCGGTATCACCGCCGTCGATAATCGTCCAGCTGGCCGGCAGCCCTGTGTCAAAGTGCGTCTCGTAGATAATCTCAGGGTCTCCGCTGCCGCCTACGACCGTTATGGTGACCGTGGCGATATTCGAGTCGCCGCCATTAGGCGGGTCGCCGCCGTCGTTGGCATTGAACTCGAAGCCGTCTTGACCTGCGTAACAGGCATTCGATGTGTAAATCACCTCATTGCCGCTCACGAGGAGTGTATATGGCACACTGTTGATTTCCCCGCCCGCAGGGTCGGATAGTGTCCCGAAAACTGGAAGTGATGTGATTATATAGCTGAGTATTCCCGGCGGATTCGGCTGGCCATCGTCGGTCGCTACCAGCTCAATCGATTTGCTTACACCAGGCCCCGCGGACACCTCTGAATCCGATGCAGCGGGTGGCTCCGGCCCTGACGCAGTCCCTGTAAAGTTAATCCCCCAGCAGTTACCGCTTATCGAATCCCAATCCTCAGACTCACCGGTATCAGCCGTATTGCTGTCGAATGAATAATCACTCTTGGTTACACTTACTGTATATGAAGAATTTGACGGGACGTTAGTGATGGCATAGATGCCTTTATTGTTGGTTATGGCCTGGTATGTTCCGCCGCCTGTCTTGTTGGCGGTCACAGTTGCTTCGTTAATCGGAGTCCCTGAGCCGTCTTCTGTAACACGCCCGCTGATAATCTCGCCAGTGCCGGTAACATAAATGTTGTAAATCGTGCTTTCAACAGTGTCGTATGATGGTGACGAGCTGATATTGGGCAGATTATACCACGCATCGTAGTAACCGTCCCAGCCCATATTAAGGTGGTGATAAAGCGTCGAGTTATTATAGCCGTAGCCGTCGGTCACGATGGCGTGTCCGCCGCCCGAGCGGCGCACACCAAGGATTACAGGATTGCCCGAATCAAGGTTGGGATTAAGCATACCGTTAAGGCCCGTACTATAGTTCAATCCGAATATCGCTTTGCTGTAGTCAAACGTATCAACCAGTGCTTCCGCCGCATCAAACATATATGCCCCGGACCCGGTCGCCGTGTATTGCATACTCACGGCAACGCCCGCGTCATGGGTAAGTGCTCCAACCGCCTGTATCTGCGCCAGCGGCGTGCTGCAATTAGTTTCAGTCGGCATAATGTCCCAGCTATAAGGCCCACCCGAACCGTCCCCACCCCGAAGCTGCCGCGACTCAGGGTTACCATCGACATAAATTGTGAAAGTCGGCGTTCCTACACCCAAAGTCGGGTGCAGGCGAAAATACATATACTGGGCCATTGCTGTGGCCACACAACCGCAGTAGTAATTATCGGAGTCTCCATCGAGCCCCGGCGGCGTGTAATAGTTGTAGCACGCGCGTGCCGGGCTGTAGCAGCAAATATCCTGCCCCCACTCGGTCTCCAGAAACGGCTCTACCCAGACATCCGAAATGTTAGGCAGTCCGGCTTTGAGAACGGGCGTATTACTGTCTTCGGCAAGCAGTCGGGTCCATTTTCCGAAGGCCTTCTGGGCCGAATATCGGATGGCCGTCTCCGTCTCGGTAAGCTTTCCCGCAAAACCACCGTCTCGGAGCTTCTTTTGAATCTCCCGTGTCGCGTTGACTCTGCCCGGCAAATCCCGGCTGACCAGCGCGCCTAACGGATTACTCTCCGACGGGTCATAACAGCCCCCCGACACGAAACAAATGACCGGCTCGACCTGGTCTTCAGCAGGAACGATTACAAACCCGTTGGGTCGCAGATAAACAACGTAGTATGTGGCCTGCCCTTCGCCATCTGTGAACGTCTCGACGCTATCGACCTGATTGCCGATTCGGCTGCCCAGGGGCCTTGCATCAGCCCTCAACCACCCCCTAACTAATCGCTGTGCCTTGTCCGGGCTGACCGGCGCCGCACGAACTGTGCCGAAAAAAAGCCCGACAAACGCAAAAAATAATAGCAACAACAGACAGGACGGTATTTTCTCCGAACGAGTTTTCCTGCCTATACCTCTCAATTCAAATTCCCCTGGGTGTCTCCTCTGCTCCCTCGCATTTTCTTGCCTTATGGGACTTATAAAACATTTTAAACCAACAGGCAGTGCTTTGTCAACACATTCATCGACAAGCGCCACCGGTATATCGGGGCTCAAAATCCAATTTTGCTTGCAGGAATTAAGACCCTGTTGTATTTTAGCATCTGTTTTATGGGTCGGTGCCCGAGTGGCTAAAGGGGACGGGCTGTAAACCCGTTGGCGTAAGCCTACGTAGGTTCGAATCCTACCCGGCCCATTATAAGTTTTTTTTGTCCGCACCTATCCAAATGTTCACTTTTGCTGATTCTCCGGCTTCGAAACGCAAAATCTGCCTCAAAAAGCCGCTTCCCCTGCCTGCGAATAAGCCCTGAAGACCATTGACTTGCGGTGAAAAGTTAAGTATACTAGTATATGCTTAAAATTGGTCACGCCCTATACATTCTTTGCCCTGCGTTGTTTTGATTATGTCTTGAGAGGTGGGCTGGAATGACTAAATCAAAACTATATTGAATAAGGGAGGTATGGTGATGTCATTTCTAAAAGACAAAGGTGAAACGAAGCTCTGCCCCAAAACAGGCAGAATCATTCCGCCGGCTCGAAAACACAGGTGGCTTTGGTGGTTTTTCCCAGTCACCGGCTTGGCTGCACTGGTCTGGTTTCTTATTCGGGTCATACCAAAACCGTCCCGTGCAACGTACCCCTGCCAGAGGGTCGCATTTCCACTGGCCTCCGGCTTCATCATCTGGTTGCTTGGATTAATCGCCTCAGCCGTCGCCTACCGAAAAGCAAAGGTTGCTTTTTCGCGGGCAAGGTACGTCGCGGCGGCAATATGCATCGCTATGAGCGTCGGTTTTATCTGGATGGCAATGAGCACCAACGAGGAGAAGATAGTGTATGCCCACGAGCCAATCGTTCACAACGGCCCTGTAGGTGATGCCAAGGGCGTTTATCCCGGACGTGTCGCCTGGATACACGATGCCAATGCCGCCAATTGGCCCGGCTCGGACAACGACACCAGCCAGCCCTACTGGCATACCGATACCTGCACCGACCCCGAAGTTGTCAGTGAAATGCTCTCCAAGGCCCTGAGGGCGTTGACGGGCAAGAGCAGTGACTTCGCCGCGTGGGACGCGATATTCAAAAATTTCAACCAGCAGATGGGCAGGGGCTATGTCGGTTATACCCCAGGCCAGAAAATCGCAATAAAAATCAACTGGGTCTTAATGGTTGGTAAAAATAACGGCACTAAAGATTCTTGGTATTACGACCAGATAGACAATTCACCCCAGCTTGCGATAGCACTTCTGACACAGCTTATCGATAACGCGGGTGTCAGCCCCGGTGATATAAGCATCGGCGACCCTCAGAATTGTATGGCTGATTACTGGTATAGTATGGTTAGTGCACAATGCCCGGGCGTCGTTTATTTGTGCAAAAACGGTGCAAGCCAGTCCGGCAGAACACCCGTTGCTACTGATTACAGCGCACCGTTTTATTGGAGCGACCCCTGTTCCGCGCATTGGACCGGAGTTACGCAGCAGGACTATCTCCCGAACTATTTTGCACAGGCCGATTACTTTATAAATTTCCCGATTCTCAAAAGCCATAATAGTGCTGGAATAACAGTCTCTGCCAAGAATAACTACGGCTCTTTAATGAGAGCGCCAAACGCCTCCGGCTACTACAATATGCACCACAGCAGACCGTATAATGCTGATGGCTCTCCGGATTCTACACCCGGAATGGGATATTACCGGGCGAACGTTGACCTGCTGGGACATCCCAAACTCGGCGGTAAAACACTTTTGACCCTGATAGACGGCCTTTATTCCGGCCGAAGCTGGGATTCTCACCCGATTCGATGGGATATGGCGCCCTTCAACGGCAACTGGCCCAGCAGCATCTTTTTGTCGCAGGACAAAATTGCAGCCGATTCAGTGGCCTTCGATTTTATGGACAACGAATGGGACGATACCCCGCCCAGTAGCTCGAATATGAACAGCTATCCCCAGTATTCCGGAACAGACGATTATTTGCACGAGGCCGCCCTTATTCCTGACCCTTGTTCCGGGGCGAATTACGACCCGAACAACGATGGTGGCCTGACTGAAAGCTTGGGCGTTCACGAACACTGGAACAATGCAACCGACAAACAATATACCCGAAATCTTGACCCGGTTGACGGGACGGGTATTGAGCTGGTAACCGAACCGGGCCTTTTTGGAGATTTATATATAGATGGAATTGTGGACTTTAAAGACTTCGCCAAATTTGCCGCCGCGTGGGCAAGCGAATCCGGCGACGGAAATTGGGACCCCAACTGCGATATATCGGTCCCCAGCGACGGTGTGATTGATGAGCTTGACTTGACTGAATTCTGTGACGCTTGGCTCAATGTTTCCGTTACCGACCTTATTGAGCCGGGAGCGACCCTGCAGGAAGTTTACTCCGATGCCAGCACCTCTTTCGAGGGACCTATGTGGGACCCGGCCAGCGGTAAACTTTTCTTCTCGAAGAGAACCTCTACATATCAAACCTTACGGCTTGATTCACCCGGCAGCGTAACAGTCTGGAGGAACAACGCCCCCCAGACTAACGGTATGTTTCTTTCTCTGGAAGGTCGGATGTTGGCTTGCGACGAAAGCCCGAGGCAGGTATCGAGTCATCGCATCGACCCCACAGGGCCGGGTGATTCTCAGGTACTGGCCGATACCTCCGACGGTTTTTCAAAAATGCCCAACGACCTTTGCCAGTTAACCAACGGAAATATCTATTTTACTACTCCCGACTGGGGCGCCGGTCCCAGTGCCCAGGGAGTGTATCTTCTTGAGCCTGACGGAACGGTAACACTGGTGAATAATGCTCTCAATCAGCCCAACGGCGTCATTAATTCTCTCGATGAGACTAAGCTCTACGTATCGGAAGCCAGCACCAATCCTGCTTATCAGCGATGGTGGGTTTTCAATATCGACACCGACGGCACACTGGACGCTGGCTCCGTCTTTTTTGACCCGGCGAGTCCGCCGAGTACCAGTAATGTCCCGGATGGTATGACTATTGACGAATTGGGCAATCTGTATTTCAGCGGCCTCGGCGGCGTCTGGATTGTCTCGCCCCAGGGCCAGCAACTGGAGTTCATTTCATTGCCGCAGCCCATCTATAACGTTGCCTTCGGCGGGCCCAACGGCAGAACACTCTATATGACCTGTCAGGGCAAAGTGTACTCCCTTGCTATGAACGTCCGCGGAGCCGGAAACCATAGCTGGTAGTCTTTATTGAGCTGACAGTAAAAAACGCAACCTAAAACCGGCCGGTGATTTGAACACCGGCCGGTTCTTTTTTATACTCTTGTATTAGATGGGTCCTGACGTTAGACTATTTGGCTGCTCCGGAGAGGTGACCGAGTGGCTGAAGGTAACGGTTTGCTAAACCGTCGTACGGGCTTATACCCGTACCCCGGGTTCGAATCCCGGCCTCTCCGTTGGCCTTTGGCCAACAGAGCCCCGATATATCGGGGCGGTCAACTGTTCTACTGTTCAACTATCAATCGAGGCGCGATGAGAACACGCCTGACGCGAAGCGGCAGAACGCGGATTCGACACGAAGCGAAGTGGCTTTTATTCGGAGAGTTGGTTTTAAACTTTGCAAAACCTTAATTATTCTGTCAATCCTTCAAGCCAGTCAAGGTAAAAGATATCAAGGTCGTTATAGTCAACGAAGCCATCGCCTTCCGGCGGAGAAATATCTGCTGATGGGACACCGGGCCCCTGCAGCCATTGCGATGCAAAAATGGCGAAGTCATAGAAGTCAACAGCAAAGTTTTTGTCCAAATCAGAACTATAATAATAATGGTAGACGTATGCAGAGCCGCTGGAGTTGCCCTTATCGTCATCACTGGCTGCCCCGATGAGAAATCGGTTGTTACAGATACTCACTGAACCACCGTAGGAATCGTAGGCAACTCCATCAGAAGCGGCTAGTTTTTGCTCTACCCAGGTCATACCATCCCAGTCGTATATATATGCAGAACCTGAATTATTCCCATTGATGTCATCTCCAGTGGCCCCGACAATACAGCGGTCACCATCAATGCTTACGGAATGGCCGAAGTAATCCCCTGCGTCTCCATCCGAGGCGAGCAATTTATCCTGCTGAATCCAGGTGGTTCCATTCCATTCGAATATGAATGCGGAGCCGCTCTGGTTTCCGATATCGGAATCATAAACGGACCCGACAAGGCAGCGGTCGCCGCTGATACTCACTGAATAGCCGAAGTAATAGGTTTCATCCGAGGGAACCAGTTTTGCCTTTTGATTCCAGACCGAACCGTCCCATTCGAATATATATGCCGAGCCATTATAGCCGTTATCGTACCAGGCCCCCACAACACATCGGTCGCCATCGATGTCCACGGCGCAGCCGAAGCGGTCCATCTCCTCCCCATCCAAAGCCGTCAGTTTTGCCTGCTGTGTCCATTCGGTTCCGTTCCATTCGAATATATATGCCGCGCCGCTTTCTGTTCCGTAATCATCGTCTCCAAAATCTCCGACAATACAGCGGTTACCGCTGATGGCAACCGAAAGACCGAAGAAATCCGTTTCGACTCCCTCTGAGATAGTCAATTTTTGCTGCTCAATCCAGGCGGTCCCGTTCCATTCAAACAGATATACCCGGCCTTTATGGTATGGCTCCATACTGTTGTCACAACCACCGGCAATACATCGGTCTCCATCGATATCCACTGATGTGCCAAAGATGTCTTGGCTGTTCGCATCTGATGCCTTCAATTTTGTATGTTCAATCCAGTCTGTGCCGTCGAATTCGAATATATATGCCGAGCCGCTGTAGGGTTCTTCATCACCTTCCCATGAAGCCCCCACAATACAGCGGTCGCCGTCAATGCTTACTGAATAGCCGAATTGATCTTCGAACTCTCCGTCGGAAGCTGTAATCTTGAACTCGGAAATCAAATGAGGCATGACCTTAAGGTCTACTCGGAAACTTTGTGGGCTGTTTTCTGCATTGCCATCCGACACTAAAAGTACGCATGAATCCCTGCCACTTGTTAATCCGTTGATATCTACAATGATATTAACCTCGTCTACTTCAGAAGTAGTGGAGCCCCGGTACGGGTCTGTACTCAGCCAGCCGGATGTTTGGGTTATCTGCCAGTTCAGTACCCCCGAGCCGATATTGGAAATTCCAAGCACCTGGCTTGGGGGATTTTTACCATCTTGTTGGGCTTCGAAATAAAATTCTTTCTGGGATAGTGCTATGATTGGACCGAAAACTCTAAGCTTTATCGCCCGGTTCTGGACTATTCCGCTTGTAAGATTAGTGACAGTTAACCAGTCGCTATAAGCCCCGTAATTCAGCTCCTCTGCGTTCGAGTTGATGTTTATCTGTATGGATGTAAAATCATTGGGCCCAAGTGTGCCGCTCATAGCACTGATATCAAGCCAGCCCTGTGTAACCGAAGCCGTCCAATCGATGCTTTCAGACCCGGTATTCGTCAGTGTGTAAGAGAACGATTCGGGTGTGAAAGGTCCCCCCACATCTCCTTGCGAATTAAACGCAACAAAGGGTATAACCTCTACATCATTAATCTCGTGAAATTTGGGAATCGCGATACCTTGAGGACTTCCTAAACCCGTAACGACCTCTTCGACGTCGCTGCCGTCCATGTTGGCTCGCTGGATTTTATGAGTGTCGGGCTGTGTCCAGTACATCTTATCGACAAAAGTGTCCAGGGCGATATAGTATGGGGAGCTCGATACTATAGCTAGGTCTTCGCTGTTACTTGCGTTAAGGTCGCATCGCCCGATCTCGTAAGAAAAAAGTTTTGTCCAGTACATTTTCCGGCTGCGCAATTCAAGACAAATACAGCGCTTCCAGTTATAATTATCAAGCGTTGTAGTATAGCTGCCGTCAAGGGTGGACCGTCGAATATAGCCCCCGTTTCTCTGCGTCCAGTATATGTAGCCGGATAATACATCCAGGTCAATTGAGGTTATGTTCGGATATCCTGTCAATATAGTCTCGATATTGCTGCCGTCTGTATTTGCCCGGTAAATGCTATCCGGCTCACTCCAGTAAACTTTGCCGTTGTATGTGTCCACAGCAATGCTGTGAGGATTGTTTCTTCCTGTGAGTATGTCTTCGACTTCGGTTCCGTCCAGGCCTGCTCGCTGAATCTTGTCGGTTCCAACATCTGTCCAGTACATCTTGAAGTTACCATAATCTACGGCAATGCCGTCGGGGCTGCTCAGCCCTGAAGTAATCAAATCTTCAACATTGTTGCCGCTCAAATCACAGCATTGGATTTTGCCGTTTTGACTGTCTGTCCAGTAAATTTTATGATATGGCATCACCATCAATTCAATGTTGCGTCCCTTCGTTTTTCCACTGGTCAGGTCGGTTATGATTAACGTATCCGCATAAGTTCCGTAATCCAGTTCGTTTGCAGTCAGGTTGATGCTTATCTGGACGGTATTGACTTCATTGGGGCCTAATGTGCCGCTCGCGGGACTTATATCGAGCCAGCTCCAGTTAGACGAAGCCGTCCAGTCGATACTGCTATGCCCTGTATTAATAAGTGTGTAAGTGGTTGATTGCGGCGTGAAAGGTCCGCCTTTACCGCCGTTTGGCTTGAATCTGTCAAATGGCCTGACCTCCAAATCGTCCATCACCGGACTTTTGGGAATTGCCGGACTTGCTGACCCTGTCAAACCTGTGATGACGTCTTCAACGTCACTTCCGTCCAGATTGGCTCGTTGAATCTTGTTGTTTACATCTTCTGCCCAGTACATTTTGCCGCCGGGTATGTCCAGAGCAATACCATACGGGCAAAAATTTTCTGCATAATACAGGTTCTCATGGTTGCTGCCGTCCATGTCAACCCGTTGGAGGTAACCGTAGTAAACAGTATAAGGGAGCTCTGCCACTGTGAGGTATATCTTGCCGGAGGTTACATCTAAGTCTATCGAGGTTGTATTTCCGTATGAACTTCCAGCCGGCAGCTCCATGTCCGTGCCGTCGAGATTAGCTCTGTAAATTGCAGTTCCATAGTTCCAGTACATCTTGCCTTCGAACAAATCGAGACCAATATCATAAGGGTACTCGCCGTAATTTGTTATCAGGTCCTCGATATTGGTCCCGTCGAAATTTGCCCGCTGGATTTTACAATTCGAAGTGTTGGTCCAGTAAATCTTTTGGCCGACTGTGTCTAAACTGATTCCATACGGAGAACTGAGTCCCGTGATTACGTCTTCGACGTTACTGCCGTCCATATTGGCTCGCTGAATCTTGTTCGTGCCGGAATCCGTCCAGTATATCTTGCCGCCGGACAAGTCAAAGTCGATATTTTGAGGGTGCGATAAACCTATCACGACATCTTCGATATCGCTGCCGTCTAGATTTGCCTGCTGAATCTTTCCGGTATCATTGACTGCCCAGTATATTTTAGTGGTTGAATCCGCCCATACGGGCCGGGTAAGAAATACCACCACAGAAGCAATGGTGAGAATGGAAATGAGCTTTTTCATCTCACAACCTCCTTTTTACCTCCAATATTTTTCTTCTGGATGCAAAGCTTACAAAGCATAGTGTGGAAAGTCAACAAGATTCTTTTACCTGATATTTTCCGCTCCAGCGCTTAAAAATACAATTTCCTCTACAAATCCCTGGTGAGTGTACGTCTTACACATCAATTCTTGGCTCAAGGTATAGAGGTCGTTAGATTTTGCTTGCTAAGCTTTCGTGTGGGTACAATCCCGCCACGCGGGTTCGACACGCAGCGTTGCGCAGAGCCCGACGTCTTTTCGGAATCCCGCCCTCTCCGTTGGCCTTTGGCCAACAGAGCCCCGATATATCGGGGCGGTCAACTGTTCTACTGTTCAACTATCAATCGACGCGGGACCAGAACACGCCTGACGCGAAGCGGCAGCTAATGCGGGTTCGACACGAAGCGTTAGTGCAGTGCTGAAACTGTGCTTGGGCGTGGCCTGGGCTTGTTTAGGCATGCCGGTAATTTTGATGTATAAAGGTTGTTTCAGGCTTAGGTCTGATTTGTAGGCGCTTCTTGTCGGAAATGTGCGGATATGTTAAAACTCATCTTTGCAAAACTAGTAGCGACTTTTGCGTAATAGCAGAGTGCCTTATTCGGTTCATCTCTTCAAAGCGAATGTGTCCTTAAGTTCTGCCTCTATGAGTTTGTGAATCTTGCATACTGGGCATTTCTTTGCCCATTTGGGTATGGAGGCTGTCGTTCCGTTTTGCTTTGGTTTAAATCGGTGAATGGCTAGACACTCCAATTTGGGAGTTTGACTTGCTTGGGATGTGGAATATATATCGATTCGCGTAGTTCCGTTAAACCAGAACTTCGAAAAGTGACTTTGCGGTCGGCCCTTTCCCTTAAGCGTTCTGCCGACATATTCAGCTCTCCGGCCTTTCCAGAATATGTAAATACAGTTCTTGTATGGGATGTGCTTGGCAAACCATGTGTTGAAATGACTCTTCTTATCCTTGCGGTTCCACCCTTTGTTTCTTGTGCATTGCCATTGTTTCTTCTTATTAATCGTCGCTTTGAATTCTTTTCTGGCCAAGTCTTTCGCTAAACAAACAGTGGCGAGCAGTTTTAACTGTTCGATTCCTTTGCGTCGTCGTTTTTTATTGAAGACCTTTGGCTTGGTTTTGATTCCCTTGTCTACAACTTTTCGCAGCCAAGATGTCCTGCGCTCAAAGAGATTGTCGAGTTCTCGATGAAACTGTACTGCTGCGCGTTTGCTCACGATATTTCCTTCATCTTAACAATGCTCATGCAGCATATATAGAATAGGAAACACACACCATCTCGATTATCCATATCACCGACTTCTGTTCAGAGCAAAATGTGTATTCGTTTTATCTGTTTCAGATATCGGTAAAAACAAGGATGAACTGAATTTTGAGATGACTAAGGTTAGAGATGATTCTGGAGTTGTTAGCCTGTTTATACTGATTGCTGGCTTTGGGTGAGTGCTCAAAGTCAACCTTATAGGACTTTGAACTATTCCACTAAACTGCACTATCTACATGAATAATTTAATCAGGAAAAAATGTAGCAACTTTTTAATTGATTAAATGTCTACTCAACAGCTATTCGTAATCTCATTATGGTGTATCGGCAATTCCGCCACACAACCATATTCATACGCCCCCTTCCCACGAGCCCAACCTCGATATTAAACGTGTTCTTGTAGCCCGCCGAGGCCTTGCTGTGGATATGAGCAGCGTTAGTACGAAGTGTGGCGGGTTTGACATGAAACGAAGCGTTGGAATTGTCCGCTATTCAATAACACCATTGAGCCAGTAGCCGGCAAAAATCGAAAGGTCGTAGATATTTACCCCCTCATCCTCGTTGAGGTCGGTTCCGTAGCACCATTCATTCTGGCTTCCGCAGGACAGCTCTTGCCAGTAAGAGCTAAACGAAGCAAAGTCTGGGAAATTGATGGCGCAGTCTGCATTATAATCACCAGCCGGCGGG
>Ga0315548_1000756_pt1 | contig 29351 bp, 20 predicted proteins | sample SalMarSW160110MG_2_FD_202540 | JGI IMG/M metagenome (GOLD analysis project Ga0315548, IMG submission 202540) | Salt marsh sediment microbial communities from the Plum Island Ecosystem LTER, Massachusetts, United States - Salt Marsh Sediment SW1601-110 ... | reverse complement strand
TGAGTGAAGTGTATAAAAGGAATAAACACGTACTTTCTGAATTGGATGAGTGTATCGTATAACTGTTGCTGATTTTTAATTCAGTATTTTGTTTTTCCGAAAAAACAGGAGAATAAGAAAATCCTTTCTTTACCTTTACAAACCACTGATGCATTTTTACCGGATTGGATTTGGTAATTGGACAACTATTCTCTCCTTTATTTTTAAATATAAGAGTGTATGCCAATAGTGACCGGCTTATTGTCCGAGTAATTGCAGGCGTAATAGCGATGCAGAGATAAGCTGCAATGATAATTACACATATAGTATGTTTGTATGAATGCTGCATAAGGGTTTCTTAAATATATAAAGCAAAACCGTTGAAAATGTCAAGCTTCTATACATCTAGAAAGCTTCTTTTTGTTAGATCAATACATAATCAACATTAAATAATGCCCGGTTATATTATAAAATATTTAAAATAATGCGGCTTAATTTTTAAGAGAAAATTTATTCGTTTAATGAAGCTGCAGAATACCAGAATGTGCAGCCGTAAAAAAGAAGATGCTCCCTCGTTGTGCTGGTTATTGAATATAATATTAAGTTATCATATCGATGGCTAACTTTTAAACAATTGCATTTTACTCATATAGAAAATTCAGAGAAGCTATTTAGGTTTCTGCTCTTTGTCTTTTCTGGTATATATGTAAGTGAATAATATGTCCAAAATGATAGCCAGTAGGATCACTATAAACCAGTTCATTCGAATGTAATCGCTGATATTTAAAGTGAGCACAAAGTTGAGAAGTGCGCTCACAAAAAACATGGGTATAAAAAGAATAATAAAATGCACGAGAAATCTCCTTTTTTGCATAATATCTTCTCCTATATATATTATGGAATTCGAATTGTAATTATAGTTAATACTTTTTGTTTATAAATGAGCAGTTTGTTGTTAATAATAACAATGCGGTACTACCTGTATTTATTCACATACAAAAGTCATTAATCATATATCAACAATACCAAAAGTAAAGCGAGCGCCATAAGACTGTAAAATCCGGTAATTATTTTTAAGGATTTCTTCTGTGACTGTTCTTGTTGTTTCTGTTCATTCATTTTGGATTTCTTTCTTGTCCCGTTCCTTTCGAATGACATTTGAGAAAAAAAATACGACCATACCAATAATCGCCGTCCATGTGATAACCAACATAATGGTTGCATTTGTACTCATCGGAATACTTTTAAAATAATTGAGTTATATGCAGCTATCGATAACTTTACGAATCAACACTTTCTAAAAAAAAATGTTATTCGATGTTTTAAATTATTGTTAAAAAGAAATATGAATTATATTTGGGGAGGAGCGCGTGAGGAGTGAGAAGATAAAAAATGCCCGGATAGGGCGCTAGATACCGTATAAGTAGCAGTAGTAAAATATAAATAAACGTGTTGTAATCCCGGCTGTATAAATATTGCCGGAGAAGGGACTGAAATCCTAACGGTTGAAGATATATGTTTATACTGTGTCCAATACACCTTGGAAGATGACGGGGGAGTGTTGGCCGACTTTGTTATATGTTGCGGATTTATACCGAATGTGATAAAAGTAAGTGTCTCAAGAGTGCCGGCAAATCCGAGGAATAGATAGCTTAACAATAAAGAAAAAATAATAATATGACGATAATGTTGAATCATATGCTATTTAAGAATATGAAGTCAATTCCATAGAGTCAAGAAAAATGTTCGAGTATGGATTTAAAATCTGTATTGTGTGACCTGACCCCGTTGCGTGTGCCAATGATAAGTTAGATTTTTTCCAATATCAAGCATTGGCCACCTGATAGGGAAAGAATGTTTCTGGTGCTGGTGGACGGTATCCTAATGCACTATGAGGCCTGATTTTGTTGTAGTGATTTCTCCACTTTTCTGTAATTACCCGTGCCTCGATAACCGTGTCAAATATTTCTCCGTTAAGTAATTCATCTCTGAACTTTCCGTTAAATGATTCAATGTATCCGTTCTCCCAGGAACTGCCGGGTTCAATGAAAGCAGTTTGCACATTCAGATCTTTAAGCCATTGCCGTATAAGCTGTGCAACGAACTCAGGACCGTTATCAGAGCGAATGAATTGCGGTGTTCCGCGTTTGATAAATACGTCTGCCAATGTATCAATAACATCGCTCGCCGTGATCTTCCTGTCTACACGGATGGCAAGACATTCTCTCGTATATTCATCAATGATGTTCAGCATTCGTATCGCTCTTCCATCACTTGTACGTTCAGCAACAAAATCATAACTCCATACGTGATCCTTGTGTGTAGGCCGTAATCTAACACAGGAACCATCATTGAACCACAGACGTCTTCGTTTAGGCTGTTTCTGAGGCACTTTCAGCCCTTCCTGTCGCCATATACGTGCTACACGTTTATGATTCACTCGCCATCCTTCTGTTCTTAACAATATCGTTATACGTCTATATCCATAACGACCGTATTGACATGCAAGCTCTGTGATGCGTTTCCTCAAGCGTTCAGTAACCTCATTTATCTTCGGTTCCTGTCTCTGTGTTGATCTCGGCTGTTCTAAGACCTGACACGCTCTTCGTTCTGATACTTGAAGCTGTTCCTGGACATCTTCAACCGCCCGGCCTGCCTGCCGGCAGGCAGGCGCTTCTTTACCGGGCTTAATAGTTTCCCCGGGCTGCCTCCTTGAGAATCGAATTATCGATTGTCAGATCGGCTATAACCTTACGCAATCGTCGATTCTCTTCTTCAATCTCCTTATATCGTTTGGCCTGATCAACTTGCAATCCTCCGTATTCTTTCCGCCATTTGTAATATGTCGCATCGCTTATGCCTAATTGTCGCATAACTTCTTCGATGGTCTGGCCTTTTGCCATCAATACTTCCGCTTCTCGCAGCTTGGATACTATCGCTTCTACTGTGTGCCTTCTTTTACCCATTTTCTATATCTCCTTTGACCCATAATATACTTTTTTCTGATTATATTTGGATCACTTTATGGGGTTCAGGTCAATATCTCCTTTGATCCATAATATACTTTTTTCTAAATTATTATGGATTGATATTTTGGGGCAAGGTCAGCGTGACCACGTGAAGATGGAGTATTTCCACTTCGTGTGCATGCCAAGGCTGCCATAGCAATAGTTAGATCAGGAAAGTTTCGTTAAGGACGTACTTCTCCACTGAGCGTGGAGAAACGCTTTCAAAAAAGGAGTAGCTAAACCACGATGAGGTGTTACCCGGTGCAGGTGAAACAAACGGAGAGCTAAGCAAATGAAGAACCTTAACATTCTGCACCTTGCTATCCCTTTCATCTGATGCTAAAACAACTGTAAGATCACCGATATCTACTATTGAGCGACAACCATCCACAATGTAGATGGACATATCAGCTACATGCCGTGCTTTCTTTTGGAAAGCATCATGGCCTTTCTCACCAGAGATAACGCAGCAGCAATCACTTACTTTCCTCACGCACTTATGCATAATGGCCGTAAAGTGCGAACTTACAATGAGAAACACTATAGTAAGAACTCTTCCGAAAGCTATGCTATGCCTTGCGATGGATGTCATTATAGAAATTTAGACCGTATTTAATGTGAATTAAACTACGGAGAGATCCAAGGGAAGACAATCGCCCGAAAGGATGAAAAAGGGATTAATTCTTTTAAGGGTACAAATGCTACATAATCGATAGGAAAAAATCTGCAATAATGAGAATGGGGAGACGCGAAAAGTATTTATAAGGTAAAGTCAGAACGGCATACCTTTTCCTATCAACACTTTGAGTTTTTGTGGCAACGCCATCCCTTCGGAAAATAAGCTGATTATTTTCTTCGAATACCCTTTCGGCAATTTCACGAATTAAGCTGAACCTGTTTGAACCATCGATTATGTTTGCATGAAAATAAGAAATATTTTATCTTGTCAGCATAGTTAACGTGTTAGAATCTGAGAAGTAACTGCTAACACTTGATAGGTATTTTAGGTAAAATATTATCGATTTTGTTTCGATTTTGACAATTTTTTGATACCAAAAAGCTTTTCAAGCCTGGAACATCCCGATGAAATCGGGAAATCTCGTTGGGGGCACTTATAAAAAATAGAATTTAGAAGTTTGAATTAAAGAGCCGTCTCAGAGATGGGTTGGTTTTTTTATTGGAACACAAGTTCTCCATCACGCTTACTCGCCCATTCAGGGACTGCTTTACGACTTGTAAATTCCACCCCAATATCTGTTTGACAATATTTTAAATATTTGTGAAAACAAGTAACAACTAAATTATATTTTGCCTTTTTACTGTTTGTTTTTGTTTAATATTTTTCTCTGTTTATTTTAAGAAACTTGTTTTATTATAGGAGGGCGATAATAATTTAAGAATCGGTTCAATAAATGGGTTTGATATATATTCTAAAGGGTATTGTAATTGGGTTCGCACTTGCGGCACCGGTTGGACCTCTCGGGGTACTTTGTATTCGGCGAACACTCGCACATGGAAGTAAACGCGGACTCCTTGTTGGTATAAGTGCGGCTGTAGCGGATATACTTTACGGTATTGTCGCCGCATTCGGTGTTACACTTATTTCCGATTTTATCTTTAATCAACAACAATGGATTAGGCTTATAGGCGGTTTCGTTCTGATTCTAGTGGGATATCACACGTTTCGCTCCCACCCTTCGACAGACACAAAAACAAATGGAACGAATGGTCATATACGCGCGTTCTTCTCAACTTTCATGCTGGCATTGACCAATCCGATGACAGTGTTTACTTTCGCTGGCGTTTTTGCAAGTGTGGGACTCGAGGAGATCAAAGGCAATTATATCTTTGTAGTATTTCTCGTTGCGGGAATTTTTCTTGGTACGATGAGTTGGTTCACACTGCTCACAACACTCGTTCATTTTTTCAGAGAGAAAATTAACACCGATGGTATTTGTCTGGTGAACAAAATCGCCGGTACTATTCTGATACTTTTTGGGATCGTTGCTCTTTCCAGCAGTTTGATAGGATTCTGATTTAGTTAATATCTGATTTTTTTTACAGCAGGAATTACATATTATCAGCATTTCGAAAATCTTCGACCGTATCCAATTCCATGCATTTCAAATCCCCCACATCAACCGCCACAATCTTCGTTCCAAGGTTAATGATTCTCTGGAAAGCTTCTTCATACCAGACATGAACTTTTTTTTCGTGCTCAATCATGACCTTTAACTCGTCAAATAATTTAACTGAAACATCTTTCAGAAACATTTCAATGCCGATAGATTCTCCTGCGGCTTCCGCCGGTTTTATGGTTTTATTGATTTCCCTTACAAATCCATTCTTATCTGTCATCACTTTCACATCTTCCTCCCCCACATGTCCACTTGTTCTCAATGCCAGAGCAGAGTGATGTCTTTGATTCAACAACAGATCAATGATCTCTTTGTCAAAAACAATATCTCCATCTAAGAGAAGAAAGTCCTTTGATTTTACTATGTTTTTAGTCAGCCATAGGGAATAGATATTGTTCGTTGAGGCAAACATTTCGTTGGAAATAAATGTCACCTTGACTGCCGGATAATATTCTTTGATAAAACGATGAATCTGGTCCTCAAGATATCCTGTTACCAAAACAAAATGCTCAAATCCTGATTGAAAAAGATTTTCAATCATCATGCCAAGGATTGGTTTGCCTTTTACTTTAAGAAGGCATTTGGGAGTGGAATCGGTCAACGGTCTTAATCGGGAAGCTATACCGGCGGCAAGAATAACAGCATACATTATATAGCATCCCTTTCAGCTAATTTTGTTTTTGAATCGATAAGTGTTTGTAGAATAACCATAAGTACGGCATAAATATTGATAAAAATAAGAATCGCATAAAGATATAAATCAATGTGATTCAGAACCGACATTACAATAAGCAGTGTGATATGCAGTGAACTGCCCATAAAAGACCAGAACCGGATAATCAGTTTGTTCCTCTTTAAAAAATCAACTGTATCAAATATTTTAATTTGTTGTTCTTTTGCAGTTTTAGAAATAAATAATTGTTGAACATCCAGATATTTCAGATACAAAAAATAGATTGTCTTTTCCGTTAATTTTCCCCGAGTACTTTTTAACTCTTCATATTCCTGCTGGAATTGTTTCAAATCGTCCCCGAAAAGATTTACTTCTTCTATGATATATTCCAGATAACGGTTTCTGTAGAAATCGAACAGGATTACCTGGGCCATTAGACTAATCAGTGTTGCAATTACTAGGAGCCAGGTATTAAGATCATTTCCTAGTCCGATACCTAATCCGATATAAATAGACAGATGGGTTACATAATCGGCAATGCCATCAATGATCCTGCCGAGCTTTGTGCCGTTTTTTTTCAGCCGTGCAACCTGTCCGTCGCTGAGATCGAACAAATAATAAATTGTATAAAATGCGGCGGCAATCAAAAATGCCTCTTTATTCCCAAAAGCATAGAAGACAGCGCTAATCACCCCCATAACAAGCGCGGCAATGGATATCTGGTTTGGCGTAATGGGAAAGGGAAGAAGGATTTTGACAAATAGAAAAGAAATAATACGGTAAAAATACAGATCAAGAGGTTCTTCCGCTTCAATATGCTTCAGCGACTTTTTATATTCTTCAGCGAGTTTCATAGGCGGTGACTTATAATTTTTTACTTGGCTGCAAATTCCTTAATGGCATTGATTAATTGAACATTTTGCTGATGCGTTCCAATCGTAATTCGTAATTGAGAATCCAAAATCTTTTCATTCATAAATTTGATAACGAAACCCTTACTTTTCAGAAACTGATCCAAAGCGGTCATTTTATTTTTTTCCATATCGACCAGCATAAAATTTGCATCCGATCGGTAGGGTTTGAATCCCGGAAGTTTGCGGAATTCATTAAAAAACATTTCCTTATCCTCATTCATTTGTGCTGTGATATATTCATAATAGGGCATTGAATCCAGCGCGGCAATGGCAATCTTTTCATTGATACGGTCGTAGCCAAGGTATTTGGAAGTGAACAGTTCAAAATAGTCCAGTTCCTTACCGACTAATGCAAAACCGATTCTCACACCGGCTAAGGCAAAATACTTTGAGAATGTCCTGATTACAGCCACTTTCGGATATTTTTCTATAATATCCTTAATGTAATATGAATCTGTGGTTTTAAACATAGCATAGGCTTCATCCAGAACAACAATAGTATTTTTCATTTCATCGAGTATTTTATAAAGTTGTTCAGGAGTTAAACTGTTACCCGTAGGATTATTTGGTGAACTAACAAATACAATTTTAGGACTAATTTGACGATATACTTTAAGCATACCCTCAATATCGTAATGATAGCTTTCCTCTCCCGCGAACATCGGATACTCTGCCGTATTTCCGCCGACTTCTGATGCAACGGATTTATAATACCACCAGGAAAAAGCCGGAATTAGAAGTGTTTCTCCTTTTTCAAGATAACAGTGAATTATGGATTTGAGAAGGTCTTCACCGCCGTAGCCCACAACAATATGTTTTTCCGGAAGATTATATTCTTTGGTCAGCCGCAGTGATAATTCTCCCTTCGCATTTTTTTCATATATTCGTGTATACCAGCTTAACCGTCGAAAATCAATGTTTTTTAGGACCTCATAACATTTAGGAGCCGGGCCATAATTATTTTCATTGCGATCCAGATATATCATTTCTTTTCCATTCTGGTCTGCCATCTCAATTCCTTTTTCCGTCATTCATCCCTGATATTTATTTGATCACCGTCGAATAATACTAAATTATCGTTTTGCATACAATATTAAATCAAGAATCAAATTCACTATATTAAGTATAGATAGGTACAAATTAAATTTCACGTAGTTGAAATTACGCATATGGTGTATGCTCGATTAGAGCACTTCTCTTACTAACTCATTAATTTTCACACGATATGCATTGCAGGACAGAAAGAAATATTTTATCTTGTCCGTATAATTAACGTGTTAGAATCTGAGAAGTAGCTGCTAACACATGTGCTAACACTTGATAAGTATTTTAGGCAAAATATTGCTGATTTTGTTTTGATTTTGACAATTTTTTAATACCAAAAAGCTTTTCAAGCCTGAAACACGAGTTCTCCGTCAAAAAGATAGCGGATCTTCGAGAATCTCGTTGGGGGCACGCATAGCATTGAATGATTCATTTGCATAAAGAGCATCTATTTATAAGGTGCTCTAATTTGGGTATTACCCTGATATATCCCCTCACTTTTCCAGCATCCCTATCTACAATAATTCGATGTATAAACCTTCGGATCAGGTGTTTCTTTTGTATGATAGATAAAGTTTCAAAAGAATTTTGAAACTCCAACACTGTCTTCGAGACCTGCGAAGCAATCTCTTTGACACTGTTATCGTCTTGCATCTTTGATCGATTAATTCGTCCCAGCTCAACTGTAATTTTCTGTTTTTCTTTTTCAAGTTCACGTACTCTTGGTAGTACGGTTTCTACATTAATTCCAAATTCGACAGCTTGAAGCAAATTGTCTATTTTAATTTGCAATTCTTTCTGCTTTTTAATTAAGGTAGGTTCATCAATAGCCATTGTGTTCAATTGGTTCTTTCCTTTATTGATGACATTGGATTGAAACAACGAAACGACATTTCCTTCAATCAATGTGTAAACATGAATCGGCGATTATGTCATTATGTTATAACAGAATAACAAATCTATTTTGATACTAAGAAATTTTTTGTTAATTTTATTTTATTAAGAGTTTTCATTGTTTTTATGATGGAAAAAATGACCAACGCTAACGAAAGTCGTGTATCTGCGAAAATTCCTATTTGGATTCAAGAATGCATGGTTTTTACGGCATGTTTCCTCTACTTCCTTTTCCGAGTCCATCCTAAGCTTATTCTTGAAATACAGTCTCCTGCTTTCTTGATGGATATCAATTTCTTCAAAGAGTTCCTTCAAATTCCAGGCGGACTGATTGATTGGCTTTCGGCGTTTTTCATGCAATTTTGGACGTCCGATTTATTCATAGTCATTTTTTTAACACTCTGTTGTTGGTTTATTGCATTCCTCACTAGAAAATGGTTAGAAATCCTGACAGAAAACCGTTTGATCCACACTTTCCATCTGATTCCTGCTGTTCTACTGGCTTTTCTCCACAGCCAATATGATTTTAATTTAAGTATAATATTAGCATTCATCATCAATCTATCTTTTTTAAATCTCATCGTTCGTTGGACTCCGAAACAAGCTATCATACAAATAGCAGTCGATATAGTCGCCTTAGTTCTCTTGTTCTGGATCACTGGCGGTGCTTTCCTGATATGTGGTGTAATCTTTGGATTTAATGAACTAATTGTTAAAAAACGATATATTAACGGTCTTTTCATCCTCGTTTTTTCATCTCTTCTGCCATACGTAGCATCATCATTGGTTTTTCTTGTCACTTTAAAACAGGCATATCTGCACAATCTCATTTCAGAGAATTCAATCAAATTTTGGTCTATTGGTTATATCATACTTATATTTTATTTACTAGTACCCTTAATTGTTTCTCTTGCGAAGATAGATATAGTCCAAAAATCATCAAAAAAAAATTCACAGTTTATTCGATTGAAAAAACTGAACGTTCGCTGGCAATGTGCTCTTGGAACGCTTCTCATCATCTCTGGAGCATTTCTGTTGACTGAAAAGACGTACAACAAAAATCTATGTCTTAACCTTGAAATCAATCAACTCACAAGGGAGGGTCGTTGGGAGGATGTACTCAATACTGCAAAGCAATGTACTAATGCAAGTCCTTTGCTCTCTTGCCAAATCAACCTCGCACTCTTTCAATCAGGCATGCTTCTTGATAGAATATTTTCCTTCCCACAGTTATTTGGACCTTTTGGTCTTTTAATGGATTTCAATTGGCGCTCATACTCGCCTGTAAAAACGAGTGATGTATATTGGAAACTAGGATTAATCAATGAATCTCTACACTGGGCACACGAAGCTCTCGAATTGAAGGGTCCTACTCCTGAAATTCTAAAACGACTCGGCATGGCTTATATGATAAAGGGTGATCATGCGGCGGCCAAACGGTTTTTCCTAAATCTAAAGAACGTACCTTTCTATAAAAAAAACGCTGATGATCTAATCCGGCTTAATGATACGCCTTCGAAACTCGCCCAGGACAGTGACGCCAAATACATTCGATCATATATGCTGTCTGAAGATTTTATTCATCTTAACACATTTTCATCCGTTGGACTGGAATTATTGTTGAAGCGGAATCCTAATAACAAAATGGCGTTTGAATACTTGATTGCCTATTATTTATTGACTGGTAATTTAAACGGAATTGTAAATTATTTTCCGGCATTTGGATTTTTCAAATATTCCCAAATCCCTAGATATGTCCAAGAAGCACTACTTATTATCGCGTCATACGATTCAAACTTCGATCAGAACCAATTGAACAGTTTAGTACAGCCGATCACGCGCCAACATTTTTTGAATTACCAACAAATCCTGAATAAATATAAGGGAAATATATCCGGTGCAAAACAGGAATTACAGACACAATTTGCTGATACATATTGGTATTATCAGATGTATGTGAGGCCGGAGGCACGGCAATCGGAGAAGCAAAATGAGTTTCAATAATTACATACAGATTGCGAGTTACTGGATTATACTCATTTTGATTATACTATTATGCGTCAGTTGTTCAACTCAAAAAAGAGTTCAGGATGCAAAACCTGTTGGCCGCCTGCCTATCATCCAACCGGACTATTCCGGTATTGTTATTCCTCCTAATATTACTCCATTGAATTTCTTCATTCAAGAGACAGGTGGGGAGTACATTGTACGCATACATTCCAAAAACGGAGATCCAATTCAGATCGAAAACAACTCAGGGCTCATCCAGATTCCAATGAAACAATGGAAGCGCCTTATTTCAGAAAACCTTGGACAAGAACTCATTGTAGATATCTGCTTGAGAAATCAGACCGGTCAATGGATCAGTTTCAATCCTATTGTAAACAGAATTTCGCAGGAACCCATTGATGGATATTTATCATTCCGAAGATTTAAACCACTTTTTAACTTATGGCAAAAGATGGGCATTTTTCAACGGTGCCTTGAAAATTACGATGAGAGACCGATTCTTCTCAATCGTTTGACACAGGACAATTGTATGAATTGTCATAATTTCTGGCAGAACGGAACAGATAAATGGCTTCTTCATCTACGCGGTGGACCTGGCACCTCTATGTTATTAGTTACAGATGGTAAAGTTCGAAAAATTAATACAAAGACCAAGTTTAATGGTCATGCAGCTTATCCCGCATGGCATCCATCCGGTGAATTGATTGCATTTTCAGTGAGCAAACTTCTTCTATTCCTTCATGAAGTGGGGGAATGTCGTGATGTACTCGATCGGAATTCGGATATTTTTTTGTATGATATATCGTCGAATACTATCACAACCACACCGCAAATTTCCAATCCACACCGAATGGAAATCTGGCCTGCATGGTCACCAGACGGTAAGTATCTTTATTTTTGCAGTGCTTCTGAATTGGAAACTTATGCCGATTCTTCGAGATCTGGTGAAGTGGCATTAGATAAAATCAAGTATGATTTAATGCGAATTGCATATGATCCGTTAAAACACAGTTGGGGAAATCTCGAAACAGTGATTTCCTCATCAAAAATAGGATTGAGTATTACTGAACCAAGAGTTTCACCCGATGGGCGTTTTGTTCTCTTTACTGCAGCCAACAATAGTCAATTTCCAATTTATATTCAAAGTGCTGATCTGTATGTGCTCGATGTGAGAACTAATCGATGGAAAAAGTTAGAATTGAATAGTGATAAAGCAGATTCATTTCATTCTTGGTCAAGCAATGGCCGTTGGATTGTGTTTTCGAGCAAGCGCGAGGATGGCTTGTTTACGAAACCGTACTTTAGCCACTTCGATTCATCGGGTAATACAACCAAACCATTTGTTCTGCCGCAGGAAGATCCTTTATTGTATGAGACATATTTAGATATATATAATGTACCAGAATTCACAAAAGAACCTGTCCATATAAGTCCACAGGATTTGGCTACAGCAGCTTTTTCTGAGCAGGATGCTTTGAGTGCAAAATTCGATTCGATTTCAGTCTCAGAGAAAACCACAAATAAGACAAATTCTGCTGAACAAATCCGCGTTCCCTTGAAATAAATCAACAAGGATCACAAATAAATGAAACATATATGATACAGCGTTCGGTTAAGACATATCCCGCTTTTAAGATTTATACTACATCATCGTATAACCAGTTATATATCAGTGCATCGGTAACACAGGATGATCCACATCCCGAACAGACTGCAGGCGAAATATACAACAAGATCGCTGATCTACTGTCCGCTTCCTCAAGCCAAATTGTCTGCGAACGCTGTTTCGGCGATATTGAATTTCAAACACGGTTTCTTGAAGCACGGCGGTCCGCCTTCCTTAAATATACTATAGAGACAAATACGCCTCTCATGTATATAGAGGGCAAATCTGGTTATGAAAATAAATTCGCCGGAATCCAGATCAGAGCTTTGGAAGCTACTCCGGAAACGCGAATCCGGACTATTATGGATCAAGGAATTCCCAAAGGTCGCATTTGGAATATTGATGATTCTCTGTTCTTTATGCTCCATAATATTGATAGCGGAAAAATTGAGGAGAATCATAATCCGGATCGAAAAACCCAGGCCGAAACTATGTTTCAACAATCAAAAAGGATTCTTCAAACCGAAGGTGCTTCGTATCAAGACGTTGTGCGTACATGGATATATATATCGGATATTTTAGATTGGTATAACGATTTCAATGCAATAAGAAATAAATTCTTTGCGGAAAATGGATTTCTCCAAAAAACAGATTCTAAATTAGAAGCTGAGCAGATATACCTTCCGTCAAGCACGGGCATTGAAGGCAGGAACCCGTCAAACAGTGCTGCGGCAATGGATGTATTCGCCGTTCATCCTTCGCCAGAAAGTAATGTTAAAATCCGCACTATATCCGGCAGCATGCAACATTCTCCATTCCGCTACGGATCCGCTTTCTCACGCGCTATCGTAGTTGAAGAACCTAAAAGCAAATTGATTCTAATATCCGGCACAGCTTCTATTAATGAACAAAGTAAAAGTATATTCATTGGTGATCCGGAAGCCCAGATCCGGCATACACTGAATGTTGTTTCTTCGTTGATCACTTCAGAAGGTGCAACACTTAAAGATATTTGTGAAACAACACTGTTCTTCAAAAGAAAGCAAGATATTGCTCTCTATCAGAAAATAGCTGAACACATGAAAATTGCGAATATGCCTTCAGTGAAAGTTATAGCAAATGTGTGTAGAGATGAATTGTTGTTTGAACTCGATGCTGCTTTAATTTTAGAAAAGGATAAAACTTAGTGATATTATTATCGCATTTTTATGGCTAATGTTAGCGTACTTCAATTTCTCTAATGCATAATTTATATCAAAAATTTACAGCGGTTTTCATACCGGTATATTTGACTTTCTTGTCGATCGTTGAAGAAGTTTCAACTCCAGTTCCTCTGTTTTCGTTCACCAACAGAATATTAAAAGTATGCTTTTTGAGCATACCAGGATATACTCCTTTTCTCGAGTCTATTGTTAAAGTTTTTTTCGCATCATCCCAACTAAATTTTATTAGAGAATAAATTCCCTTCTCGTAATTGTAATTATCGTTTTCATCTTCATAAAGCGTAAACTCCCCATCGGCTCCAGGATATATCCTAAGTTCTATCGGATCTTCCTTTTCTGTCGAATATTGAATAAAAGGTCCAAGCGGAATGATCGATCCTGCTTTGACAAATAACGGCATGGTTTCATAAGATGCATCCGCTTTTATTTTCAAACCACCCTCATGCTTCTTCCCTGTCCAAAAATCGAGCCACTGTGTTCCTTTTGGTAAATACACTTCACGAGTGTACTCTTTCGAATTGATTGAGACATTGTTGGGATGAAAGTACAACGGTCGAATGACCGGGCACACCATGAAAGATGGCCCAAATAGGAATTGATCGTTGATAGTATGAGTAAGCGTATCGCTCAGAAAATCGAATGGCAACGCACGCATGATGGTATAATTATCGTTTGTAACTTTCCACGCCAAAGAATAGATGTATGGCATTAAACGATATCGCAGATTGGTAAATTTGAGCAATGTTTTATACGTAATCGATTCCGGTGTCCCGAACGCCCAAGGTTCGCGCGGGAAATCAGCGCCATGAGCACGAAACAGCGGACAAAATGCAGCGAACTGAAACCAGCGTGTGTAAAGCTCTTTGAAGCCTTCGTCTTCCTGACCTTTTTCAAATATTCCATTGGCAAACCACCAGCCCGGTTGATGCTGGATAAAATAGCCGGCTATATCGGTTGTCCAGTAGGGGACTCCTGTCATACAGAAGTTGAGTCCGGCAGGAATTTGCATCCGAAATTCTTCCCAATTTGCAGATACATCCCCAGTCCAATAACTTGCACCATACCTCTGCATCCCGGCAAACGATGAACGGGTAAGAATATAGATCCGTTTATTTGATTTAGTTGAAAGCTGACCTTCATATAATCCTTTTGTATGCATTAAAGCATAAGTATTGATATAACGACCGCTGCCTAACATTCTCTTTTGAGTTCCGATGTTCGTCTCAATCAACCTAGAATTCGATAATTTAAAAAAAGGTGAATCCCAATCGGAATCATACCCCTCCGAACAATCAGCCCACCAGCCGTCTATCCCGGTTGAGAAAAGACTATCATTTACTTGCTGCCAATACATTTGTCGCGCTTCAGGCATAAAGACATTCAAATGCTCGTCGTCATTAAGTAAACCATGGATTTTGGCAAGTTCAATTTGGTCCAGCGTCCCTTTTGTCATATTCGGCCAGATAGATATAATTATTTTTGCATTCATATTATGAATATCGTTCACCATCCGGGAAGGATCGGGATAGTTCTTATGGTTGAAAGATTTTTGACCCCATTGCCCTTGCGGCCAGTACATCCAGTCTTGAACGATTACATCTAACGGGAACTTTCTATCGCGAAAACCTTTCACAATAGAGACAATTTCATCTTGTGTATTATATTTCTGCTTCGATTGGATGTAACCAAAATAACTTTTAGGATACATAGGTGCTTTGCCGGTAAGCTGACGGTACGATGATACGATGTTGTCAATCTTATCACCATAAATGAAATAGTAATTTATTTCATCGGCCACTTCAGACCATAAATAATAACTTCCTCGTATGTCGTTGAATTCGCTGTAGGAGTAGTTATCCCAGAGCAAACCATAGTGATTGGCAGAGATAATAACAGGAACAACATCATCGCGGTTTTTTTGATATAACGTTATCTTCTTGCCATTCAAAGCAATATCTGCATCCTGAAAACTTCCTAAGCCGTATAGAGTTTCACTCTTTGAGTATAGAAACGATTGTTTGATCTGGTAGCAATTTTCTGAAAAATCTTTTGCTGCTTGAGCTTCTTTGTTATTTTCGGTCAAAATCTGCTGCCCATGTTTATCAAAAAAACTTACTCTCAAGTTATTCTTATCAACTTTCGCCGTAATGGAGTTTGTCGACAAATTCAACTGGTCCCCGGTCTCCGATACTTTCCATTTTGTTGACGGTTTTGCTTCCCCTGTTATAATTAAACTTTCCCGGCTGGAAAATTCGTTAATCGGCGATGAAATAACCTGAATGATATTATCATCCCAAACTTTTAGTCTCAATTTTTTAATTCCGTTTACTTTTTCTAGGGCAGTAACTATAATTCCATCTGGTTCTTTCTGAACTGACTGACAGAACGTGTGAGAATTGCCCATAAGAATACTTAATAAAGCAACTCCAAATAGAGTCTTCATTAATTATCTCCAGTTTATATGATTTCCGTTAAATTCCTCTCCGGTATCCTTCCAAAGCATCTCCACGAATTTCCTATTCTACCTTGATTAAAACCTCAACCGCCTGGAGACCTTCGGATTCAGCTGAAAAACGAATTGTGCCTCGTTCGCGTTTCGATTGAATCACGGCAAGACACAGACCATGGAATGCTTTTCGCTCGTTAGCTTTGAAATATTCATGGCTGACAGGGTTACCATTGCCCACGCCGGCGATGATGCCCGTACCTTCAATTTTAAATTTCACCAGGTTATCAGCATTAGGACAAATACGTCCATCTTTGTCTACAATTTCAATTTTGATATTCGAAAGATCTTCCCCATCTGCATTGATTTTGATCCGGTCGGGCAACAACACTATTTTAGCCGGAGCGCCTGATGTTTGAACTTCGTCCGTACATATTTCCTTCCCATTGTTTTTGGCAATTGCTTTTAATGTTCCGGGTGCGTACGGCACATTCCATACAAGATGTAAGTCTTCTGTATCGCTGAATTTTTTCTCGCCCATGGATTTTCCATCTAAAAACAATTCCACCGACTCACAGTTGCTGTAACACCAGACGGGAATTTCCATTCCTTCATTCCCTGCCCAATTCCAGTGGGGAAGAATGTGAACCATAGGTTTGTCTGTCCACTGACTCTGGTAAAGGTAGTAGCGGTCTTTGGGAAAACCGCACAAATCCACAATACCAAAATAAGAACTGACTGAAGGCCATGGGAACGGCGTTGGTTCTCCTATGTAATCAAAGCCCGTCCAGACAAATTCGCCTGCAACCCAGGGTGCATCTTTGACTGCCTTGAGGGTTGATTCCGCTATATTGCCCCAACTGGGAGCATTTATGTCGTAGGAAGTGCACTGGTTGTTTAGCTCTTTTATTATTTTAAGTGTGTCACTATCTTGAACCAGGTTGTATACTCCGCGTGTGCTGATAGCCGATGCAGTTTCAGAGCCGATTAACTTCGCCTTTCCCTTAAAAGTCCTGTAAAGAGGCAATTGATAATTAATACCAAATACATCAAGTGGTTTTGAAAAACCGTTTTTGTCTGCTGATTCGGCTAAATTGCATGCAGAAGTAACAGGTCGAGTCGGATCTTCCCTGTGACAGATATCCACAAGCCGCTTAGACATTTCGTAGGCGTTAGCATTATCCTGTTCCGGAATTTCGTTGCCGATGCTCCACAGGATGATGCTGGGATGATTCCTGTCGCGATGAATCATGTCAGTAAGATCTTTTTCGCTCCACTCGTCAAAAAACCGACCATACCCGTACATGGTCTTGTCCCGTTTCCATTCGTCGAACGCCTCATCCATGACTAAAAATCCCATGCGGTCGCACAAATCCAGTAGTTCAGGAGTAGGCGGATTGTGGCTTGTGCGTATAGCGTTGCATCCCATGTTTTTCAAGATTTCTAACTGACGCTCGATCGCCCGCTTGCGCACTGCGGCTCCCAAACTGCCCTGATCATGATGCTCGCACACACCTTTAATATTAACGTGTTTGCCATTTAAGAAAAATCCTTGGTCTATCGTAAATTTAAACATACGGATACCGAAAGGTGTGATGCTCGCATCTACTGTTCGGTCGTTTATTCGTACTTTGGATTCAACTCGGTATTGTTGCGGATTTTCCAGCGACCATAATTTTGGTTTTGGAACTTTAAGTAACTGTTCGAAGACACTTACGCTATCCGCTTCCGCTGTTTGAACCGCACTATGGGTGGCGACTTCATGTCCGGCATCGTCTACGATGACAGTTTCAAGTGTTACATGTTGAACCGACGAGGATTGATTCTGGATTTTTGTCTCAACGCGAACCGTTGCTTCATTTTCAGATACTTCCGGAGTGGTGACATACGTTCCCCACTGTGCCAGATGGACCGGGTCTGTTATTGTTAGACGCACATGCCTGTAAATACCTGCGCCTGAATACCAACGCGAGCATGGCTGCTGCACATTAGCCCGGACTACCAGAACATTTTTCTCATCGCCATATTTCAAGTGAGGTGTCAATTCATATTGAAAGCTGGAGTAGCCATACGGTCGGTTGCCGAGATGCACACCATTGAGCCAGACATCGCTGTTCATATACACACCATCGAATTCGATGAATGCGCATTTGCTTTTAAAATTCTTAGGTACTTTGAAAACTTTTCTATACCAGCCTGTGCCTGCGTTTATATATCCCCCACCGCTTCCGGCCGGGGATGTTGATTCAAATATTCCCTCCGTTACTCTCATTCCGTCATCATAGATGCCGCCTCCCTGGATGCCGTCGAACACGCGAACTGCGATGCTGTTTTTACCGCCGTAATGGATAATTTCATGAGGGACTTTGTAATGCCGGGAGATATCCCAAGCAGACACATAGTTTGGCGGGAATTGGCCCATACCGCCAACTTTCACACCGTTAAAAAAGGTTTCGTCGGCATCGTCAATTTTACCCATATTGATAACGATGTCCTTTCCCTGTAAATCCGCAGGGATGGTCAGTTCACGGCGGAACCAGCCATACACATTGTCCTCAGTGTAATTCGAATGTTCCTCCCACGTCGCAGGAAGCTTCACAGTCTGCCACGAGTCGTCCTTAAACTCGGGGTTCTTCCAAAGTAAATCATCACCTATATTGAATTTCCACTCTCCTCTGACGACGGGCAACTCCGTTGCATCCTCGACTTTCGCGTCGGAGTGACCAAGTCCTTCAATACTCCAGTCGTGGGGCACATTCACTTTGAGCCACGAAGAGTCGTTATATTCCGGAATTTCTGCACCCTTGATTTCACCGGCATAAAATCGCCAGTCCGAATCAAACGATTGAATTTTCCTGGGTTCTTTGTCACCGACGGATTGGCTGATCAACGGTGTAATTAGAGATGCGATGATCAAACAAGAGATCGGAATTTGTTTGAAGTGCAACAGAGTGAGCAATGCAATTATTGTCGGCTTTTTCATTTTCAAAAATTCCTTTTTTTAATATACTCATCGTTGAAAATCCATTTTTTCTAGATCATTCAAATCGTACACGGGATGTTCAATATCCAGCGGAATCGACCGTCGACTAAATTGTTGAAAATACAGTAAGCAACCGTCTTTCCATATTTGAGCATCGCGGCATTGACGGCGAAGTTTGCTTTGCACTTCAGTAAAACGTTGTTCGTCAATGTAAGGCTGAATCTGGTTCCAAATTTTCTGAAATTCACGCACCTGCCGTACCCCCGCATCATAATGGTAACATAATTCATTCCACAAGATGCGTCCATTCTTCATTTTATAATTCCATGGCACATGATGAAACCATAACAGGTATATCTCGGGGTACGTCTCGAGTTCATTAAACTGAGAGCAAAGCGGTTCATGGTACTGGCTTACTGCATTACTGCCTGTTCGCGTGCGGTCAAAACCGATACCATTGGTATCTGCCTGATGATAGTACGGGGGAGTCCAATCTGGTCGCAAGCCTTTCGGTGCATACCAGGGACCAGGACCATAATGATGTTCTCCTGCAAAAATATGATGAAGTCCCAGAGGCATCATGTAATTCACTGCAGCCTCGCGACTCTGGAGCATCATTTGTTTAACAGGGGAAAGAAAATGTTCCTCCCAATCGTTATCATTCCAGGTTTTCGATTGATCTATCTGATAGCGAGAAAAGGTAAGCCTGATCCATTCGTCTGCAATTTTTTCGGATGTCAACCGGTTATCCCAGGCTAACCGGCCAAAAGCAAACCAATTGGCCTGGGCAAAGTGATGTCCGCACCAGTTCGTGTCGAGGCCAATGTTGGCTACACCGGCAATGGCCGTATATTTCTGTGGAAAAATACTTCCATCGGTACAGCGTGCAACGGTGCTGCCAGTCCCTTCCTGATAAGTATCGCTTTGCAGGAATTCTTCCCACATTGTTGATAGAAACACTAACTGTTTTGATTGTCCCAAATATTCCTGCGTGATTTGTAATTCGGCCATAACGGATGTCTTTTTCATGGCGCCGAAAAGCGGACTGAAAGGTTCGCGTGGTTGAAAGTCAACCGGACCGTTTTTTACCTGAATGATTACATTTTCATGAAATTGACCGTCCAGCGGTAAAAACTCTGCATAAGCCTGTCTGGCACGATCCCTTTCCCTGGGACTATATACAAAGGCACGCCACATGACAATGCCGCCGTATGGTTCCAAAGCATCAGCCATCATATTGGCCCCGTCGGCATGCGTACGTCCAAAATCCTGAGGACCAGGCTGACCTTCACTATTCGCTTTAACCAGGAAACCGCCGAAATCGGGAATCAAGCTATAGATTTCCTTAACCTTGGATTCCCACCATGTTATAACTTCAGTGTCCAACGGATCGGAAGTTTTTAATCCACCCAATATAACCGGTGATGAGAAATTGACCGATAAATATATTTTGATCCCATACGGACGCAGAACATCTGCAATGGCTTTCACTTTTTTCAGACACTCGCCCGCCAACATTTTTGGTGGAGCATTTACATTATCGAGGACAGAACCGTTAATACCTACCGATGCATTTGCCCGTGCATACTCCTGCCATAGAAGTTTGTCTCTTTCCGTAACGGCCAATGAATCCTTTCCATTACGCCAAAATATAGAATTACCCGCGTATCCACGTTCTATTGTACCATTTAAATTGTCCCAATGATCTAAAATGCGATATTTATAAGAGGGATTCGAGACCTCATTGTTTATCGGTTGACCCGTTTGTTGACGGCGTAGCAACTCATAAACACCATACAGGATTCCAGGTTCGGTGTTAGCCTCTACACCTGAAGTATCAAGTTTATAGCCATCACCCCGGATTGACTCGTCAGATTTGATGGTAAGATAAATGGTCGCTCCGGTTTTACCATGCCAACCTTGCTGAAGCTCCTGCTGGGCTATGTTCAACATGGCTGAATTCTTAGAGCAAACTAAATCCACAGGCTTCACGTTGTGTTTGCGAAGCCATAGTTCGTGTCCATTTTCTGCCTTTACCGCAAGGGCAGTGAAAAACAAGAAAAGAGTTACGAGGCAGTTCCGACTTAAGTACTTATGAATTTCTTTCATTGGTATCAACATTAAACAAGCTATTTATTATTGATCTTTTCAAACGTCAACTATCAGCTTATAGCTGGTAATCAATAATTTCTATTACATCTTTATTCTCACATTTTTTTGTTTTGAGAGACAGTTTCTTTCGATGATTATTGAATTGTAAGTTTAATGGTTTTCAGATCTTTTTTATCTGAACTGTTTCTATACAAAACTTCATACTATCCAGCAGTGACAGACATTTTACCTTTTGTCCTGTCGAAGAACTCAAATGCTGTCCCGGGCAGTCCGATGGTTGCCTGACGTATTTTGCTGGCAGCAATGGCTTCCTAAACCTGAATCAGATTTGCCAGTAGAATCATTACTAAAAAAATATATTCTTCATAAGAATAATTCCCTTTATTAATATTCTTTCAAAGTTCGGCAGAAAACGCTATTAAAGCAAGTGAGGTCATGCAACTCCGTCATTTGATCGTCATTTGATACAGTACATTGATGAAACAATTCACCAATTACGCCGTTGTATTTAAAGCGCAAGATAGTTAAAAAAACAACACATTGACAACACAATATTCGGCATTAAAGTTATTCCGAGCAGTAGGGAAAAGCTAATATATCTTATGACAATAGTACTTTCTTTTTCGAATATTTTTATTGTACAAATTTTTACTATTTTACGATAGACAAATAAAGTTTTTTAGGAGCTCGTAATAATGAAAAAATATATTTATCTCATTGCACTTTCTGCAACTTTGTTATTTCCGACGGGGACACTTGCCAACGATAAGGATAGTACCGACCCTCGTGGGAACATGAAACCATGGGGAAAAGGCGCTTGGGAAACGGGTAAGTACCGTAATGTCTTTTCAGATGCGGGGTATAAGCAAGTAGATATTGATGCAAAATTAGCTAAAGCGTATCGTGATATATTTGAAGGACCGAACAGGGTATATTTTGAAGTAGGCGATTCCATGGCGTACATTTCCGATTTGAAGAACAATGATGCACGGACAGAAGGATTGTCGTACGGTATGATGGTGGCAGTACAGCTAAATAAAAAAGAAGTATTTGACCGATTGTGGCGATGGACAAAAAAATATATGCAGCACCAGGGCGGACCCCGGGATGCGTATTTTGCTTGGAGTGTCAAACCGGAAACCGGGAAACATAATTCAGAAGGATCTGCTTCTGACGGAGAATTATATTTTATTACAGATTTGTTATTTGCTTCCAATCGTTGGGGAAACGAATCGGGAATCAACTATTACACCGAAGCCCGAAAAATACTGGATGCAATGTGGAGTAAGGACGGAACAGGGGGAATAAAGAATGTCCTTAACATCGAACAAAAAAAGATCACATTCACGCCCGATACATCCGGATCCAAATGGACAGATCCTTCCTACTTCCTACCGGCCTTTTTTGAAATCTGGGCCGAATATGCCAAAGACGGCAGAGAACAGTTTTACAGAGATTGCGCGGATACGGCACGAGTCTTTCTTCATCGGGTGTGTAATAGCAACACCGGTTTGAATGCAGATATAACAGATTTCAACGGAGCCCCTCGGGGTTGGGGCCGCTTCCATGCAGGATTTCGTCTTGATTCATGGAGAGTTCCTATGAATGTCGCGATGGATTATTCGTGGTACGCCAAAGATAAAGAATGGCAGCAGGACTACTGTAACCGTATTCAAAATTTTCTTTTCAGCAGAGGAATTGAGTCTTTTGAAGATCAATACAACGTAGACGGAACACTTCCTGATTTCATTTTACCTGCCGGCGGAAAACGCACACTTCGACACTCAATAGGATTCGTAGGCACTTCTGCGGCCGCTTCACTCATGGGAACACAGGCAAAAAGCTGGAAATTCGTCGATGCGGTCTGGAATGCCAAGCTCGAACCTTACACCGATGGATATTTTGATCCGTATTATGACGGTTTTTTGTACCTGTTCAGTCTCATGCACTTAAGCGGGAATTACAGAATTATCACTCCAATGACCAATAAATAGAATGATTCAACCCATTTGTTAGAATCTATCCAAATTCAATTTTCATCCAGCGAACAGGCAGTCAAAGATAAATTTTTGGCTGCCTGATTTTTTTTCTTGATCTGAACAAAGCAATCCATAGAAAATTTTCATGATATCTCCAGAAGCAGTGCGAAAATCGGCACTGCTTTACCGGCGTCAATCAAGCCATCTATAATATTTGCCATATGCCCTTGTATGAACCACCCATGCACAAGGTAGAGGATTGGATTTTTTTTATCAAAATTCTTTTCGTGTTCAACTGGAATATACACGTTGACATGGCCTTTCAATCTCTTTTCGAGGCCACGGTAGAACTCGCCTGGTCCTATATGCCAGCGGATGCAATCACGTGCTCAATAAAGTTACTTGAAAATGTTGGACGAATTTTGTACACTTTAATCCACAAAGTGAGATTCGTTCTCGCTTCGCCTGCAAGAATCGAAAATTTTACGAAGGATCTATTATGAACATATTCAGCAACATCGCGACATTTGTATTCTGTGTTCTGGTTGTATTGGCGTATCAGAGCTCCTCTGCCGCATCTGGCGGTGCGGCGATGAGCGATTCTATCCGCAGCATCGCACCGTACTTCACACCGGCTTCATCGTCCCCCAAGGCGCCGGACGCAGATGGCTTCCTCCAGCGCTGGATGCTTCTCGAGCCGATTAACAAACCGAACCGGACCAACACTGTGTTTACCGATAGCTACATCCGGAATGCCTTCGATACATTGTACTTTCCCAGCCAATTCATTGGAGTTCCCCGCGATGGCCAGAAAGTGACGGTTGCCGGCAAGGAGCTCTCATGGCATGCAGTGGAATCCTCCAATTTTAATGTCAAGCTCTTTCGTTTCGCTTACGGACTGAACAAGCCAACCTACGGCGTCCTGTTCTGGGCTGTTACTGTAGTCAACTGTCCGCGGGAGATGAAGAACGTTCGTATGGCAGTTGGTTCTAATTCGGCATCCATGTGGTGGCTCAACGGCAAGGAAGCCGTCATCCTCTCTGGTGATCGACGCATGGTTATGGATGACTGTGTTTCCAAACGACTCACGCTGAACAAAGGCCGAAACGTTATTCGCGGCGCTGTTATCAACGGTCCTGGCTTAAGTGATTTCTGTGTTCGCTTCATTGATGAGAAAGGTGAACCGATCAAGGATATCACTCTGATCCTTGAAAGCGCTGGAAAATAATGAATCATCTAATTTTTGATCTCAATCGTTTTGCTCCCGGAGGTTTTATGAAATTTCGTATTTTGGCAGTAACCGTCCTCGCAATGCTCTCTCTCTGGCTGCCTTGTCAGGCTCAGGCTCTGAACGGCAAACCCTATATCCACGATCCCTCGACCGTCATTCTGTGCGACGGCAAATTTTATACGTTCGGTACTGGCGCTGGCGGCTTGATCTCAGATGACGGTTGGACTTGGAACAGCGGTGCTGTTCGTCCCGGTGGCGGGGTTGCTCCTGATGTTATTCGCATTGGGGATCGTTACTATATGACCTATGCAAGGGGAGGCGGCGGCATGTCAGGCGGACACGCCAGCAATGTTTACGTCATGTGGACAAAGACGTTAGATCCCGAATCTCCCGATTTTGGTTTTAAAGACGAAACCCTCGTTGCTTCTACCGACGGTGTTGAGGACTGCGATGCTATCGATTCGGCGTTCCTCCTTGATCCCACCGATGGCCGGCTGTGGCTCACTTACGGTACCTACTTCGGTTATATCCGGATCATCGAACTTGATCCTAAAACAGGCTTACGTATGCCCGACAATCAGGCCATTAATATCGCCATCGATTGCGAGGCTACTGCGATGATGTATCGCGACGGCTGGTACTATCTGCTAGGCACTCACGGCACGTGCTGCGACGGTGCCAACTCCACTTACAACATTGTCGTCGGCCGCTCCAAGAAAGTGACAGGCCCTTATGTTGACAACGTGGGTATAGAGATGCTCAAAGGCGGCGGCAAGTCGGTTGTGACTGCCAGCGGTCGATTCGTCGGTCCGGGCCATTTCGGCCATCTGGTCATGAACGAAGGTGTGGAGAAATTTTCATGCCATTACGAGGCCGACTTGGATCGCAGCGGTTACAGTGTATTGGACATTCGGCCGTTACTCTGGAAAAATGGATGGCCTGTTGCTGGCGACAACTTTAAAGAAGGCACGTATGAGATCCAATCCGAACGCAGCGGATATGCACTTGAGCTGGCCGTAGATTTTGTACGCATGCCCCGCTTTGGACGGGGCTTTTTTGGTGGACCTCCTCCTGCAGCCTCAGGTGGTCCCGGCACACCGGCAACCAATCCGCCAAGTGCCGGTGGACAAGGAGGTCCTGGTATGGCACCCGGTTTTGGCAACCGCGCACCTGCAGGTCCTGTGACCTCGATTCCACCTCAGGATCTCGCTGAAGTGTCAAAGAATTGGCCGGCCGGCAACATCGATGTTCGTATCAGCGACTTCATGGCACGACCCCATCAGAAGTGGATGATTGCACCTGTGGCTGACGTTGGCGGCTACCCCGGTTCGCCCTATTTCAAGATCACTATTGAAGGAACAGATCGCGCACTGGCTGCCACCGCAGACTCCGAAGTTGTAACGGTTCCCACATTTACTGGCGCTCCCGAACAACTTTGGCGCATTGACCAATTGACTGATGGCACGTACCGCATTATGCCAAAGGTTGTTCCCAATTCCAAGGAACCTATGGCTCTGACCGCAGTGGGCGGCAGCACACCAACGTTGGCCAAGTTCGACACCAAGAGCGATAAGGCACGCTGGAACTTTAAAACGCCGTAATATTATAGAATAAGTAATGCCCTGTTCTTATAAGAGGCATTAGTTAAAAAAAGACGCGCTGGTCATTGACCACGCGTCTTTTTTGTTGGAATTGTTTCTTTATGATCAGAAGAAACTGAGCTGATTCCTTCTGTCTTCGTCAAGCGTCTTGTTGTGTAGCCGATTTGTATCTTTAGAGATACGCTCGATGACCTTCTCGTCTTACCGCCCTAAGAGCTACATCGCTTACACCTTACGCACAACAAAGTAAGGCTGGTTCGTCAAGTCTGCCGTAAAGCCTGGATACAACCATGCTTTTTCCGGTTCTTCTTTCAGTTCAAAATAATATTGAAGAGGATATTGCGAGTTGGTATAGTCTGCCGGTATGGTTGCTCGATAAGAATTACCTATCAGTTGCATCTCCACTGTTTCATATCGTTCAGCATGATCCACATGACGATAGTATAACCGTACCGATGCGATTACTTTCTCAATCGATATTTCGAGATCAAGAGGTTCTCCTCCCTTAAATCGTTCCGGTTGGATATGGTGACAAACTGTAAAAGGTCGTATGGGTCGTCCCATCGCTTCCTCTATTGCCAGGCGCACATTTCCCTGTTGAACAACAGTACTGCTTTGGGCCTGCTCAAGTTTCTTCGCCATTAAGTTGATGTCCTCATCTATGGCAGGCAATCGACCGAGCCAATGTCCACGTTGGACATCCATCTCACCTATTGTAACGTCAGGTTTATAAACATCGCGCGCACAATTAGCAAACTCAGCCCAGTAGTTCCGTGCTTGCTGGTACATTTTTAAGGATAGTTCAAGAGCTTTACGATCACCGCTTTGCTCATAGATTGCGTAGATAACCCCGGATCGAAATTTTGCACCAAAGAACCGGCCTAGTCCAATCTGGATGGTAACATCAATGGCCATCCGACGATATTCAGATTCTCGTTTGCCTCTTGTCAGGGTTTCTGCCTGTGCAAGGTGTTTGGCTGCTTCATCAGCATAGTCTTCTATCCATTGTGCATATTCGATGGGTGAATATTTACCGCTGCGGTCACCCTTTAACAAATCTTTCGCAAAATCGTTGATTCGCAAGAATAATTGAGGATCCATCGGACTGACATTACCGAATACTTTGGGTGAGGGCGTATCAAAAAATGGATTCTGATTATTCGGATCAGCTATAGACAGATTTGTGTACATTTCAGGCCAGTAAAGATTGTTCGCAGCCGAAACTCCATGAGCAGTCAATACAATCGGAAGTATACGGGAGGCGTTTGCTAGAGCCAATTCAACGGCCTCTGCTCCAGCGCCGAACTGCTTATTCAGGTAACGGCGCCATACATCAGGTTCAGTATTTGGATTGTATGCCAGCCTCCCAAAAACTCTAAGACTGTAAATATATTTTTCCCAATCCCACCGTGGCTGTAAAGATGAATCTAAATATCCACAACGACCTCCGGCAATACCAGATCCGCGGCGGCCTTTGAACGAGAGCGGTTCCATAAGTTCGACGCCTACACTTCCGCAGAAACTGAACGCCCTTGAGTGTGCGGCACTCATCACCGGATCGCCCCAGAGGAGCAGCCGTTGTGTCCCCGGCCAGATTCGGTGCAGCACTCCATACTGCCGGTCTTCTTTTAAAAGATCACCATATCCGTATCGAATAAAACTGCGCGAGCCAGCGCTTAAACTCATAAGTCCCGTCGCTGTTTGACCAGACTTCGGTATTTCAAACGCACGGATGTCGGCCTGGTGATAGGGTAAACCCAGATGCTCGGCCCAATATTTGGGAGAAATACGGATCGGCAATCCGGTGGCCAATGCCAAATCGATCATCGCTTGGTCTATTCCCTTCGCATGCAAATCGATCTCTACCTTGCGGCCGCATGTTGCTACGCCATCAAAAACCATCTTCCAAAAGTTATAGCTTCCTTCACTAACGCCGCTCTCTCCGTGTATACGGAGAGTTACTCCGCTGATCGCGGGACAAGCTTTTAAAAGCTGTCGAATGGCATCTCGGCAATAAGTTCCGTGGGTTTCGGCTGTTAGTCCTTCGATAGTATAATTTGGATGAGGACTATTGATCCATTCATATCCGTGCATCCAGATTCCCAGCTGAAATTGAATACCTCGGGCTTCGGTTTGCTCGCTAATAAATTTTAACATTTCGAGATTTTTATCACGTTCTGCATCAGGCAATTGCGTTACCCGTACGTTATATCCCGGGACAGATAAAAAGAATGGATAGGCAAAAAGGAAATAAGCATCGGTTACATTTTGAAGAAAATCGTAGCCAATCCCCAAACTCAAATTAAAGCGGTTGAAACGTTGGGCGGTCACCATGGTCAGATATTGTTTCCACATCTCACGATTATAGTACCATGGCTTATCTTCGATATCGCTGACAAAAAGCCTACTGAGGCTGCGAACGATATTTGCTGGACGCTCAACAACAGGTTCTTGAATATTCAGCAAATCGAAAGGCCGATCCGAATATCTTACACGGTCTGCAAGTTCAAGCAGTGCATAGACAAGCCCCCGCACATCATACCCACATGCCAACAAGATTTGTTTGTCACCCGGTTTGGCCGGTACTAATCCAAGGGCCTCAGGTACAACCGGGATAGTCGTTCTCGTCTCCTGAAGAAGTTTGCGGGCTAAGACAGATTCTGAACCTGCAGCGACAATGGATAAATCACCACTTCTGGCCTGAGCAAGCCGATCGTATCTATGGACGATCATTCCCGCGGACTTCAGGGATTCCTCCAACTCCTTCACAGCCCACTGTGACGGTGCCGATCCCGCTATGATGTCAACGGGATCAATAACAATAGAAATTTCTTTTATTTTGATTTTAACGAAGCCTAAGGAGGATACTCCGAGAGCAGAAATTCCGGCTATTTTCACAAAGCGTCGCCGGTTCATGCCATATTGTTCATTGGGAAACTTTTGAGTCTCAAGATCATTCATTAACCTTCCCTCTTTTCTCTACCAATAACTCATAGTCTATTCCGATGATTATTCTGTAACTAGCTTTAATAAAGAAACCGCCTGTCTTGGTAATTGCATTTCAATTCTGAATTGATTGTCTTCATTTTTTATGCTGGTCGGTTTGTTAAGCATTTCAAGCTGTCCTGATTTTTCCAACTCCTTTATTTGTTCTGAAGTTGGATGCTGTGGAGATCCCATTTTTTTCCACACTTCATACGAATTACTATGGTTCTTGTCTATTCTGTAATGGTACAATGTTGCAGATTTTGTTGAAATATTTTTAACAGTTACGTTTACTGGGGATCCATCATCCTGAATATCATTATCATGGTAATTCCAAAGAAGGATTGCTATTGAGTTCGAATTCTTTGAAGCTAACGCATTGATATCGGTTCTTTTGCCGCGAACGCTCGAGTCACAGATAGATTTGAAATTATAATCAAGATTGCAGTTCACTGTCAAACGCCTACCCGGCATCATACCCAACATCCTAAAAACGTTTAATACCGGTTTATCGACTCCGTTTGT
>Ga0315548_1000755_pt1 | contig 29354 bp, 27 predicted proteins | sample SalMarSW160110MG_2_FD_202540 | JGI IMG/M metagenome (GOLD analysis project Ga0315548, IMG submission 202540) | Salt marsh sediment microbial communities from the Plum Island Ecosystem LTER, Massachusetts, United States - Salt Marsh Sediment SW1601-110 ... | reverse complement strand
GACACCCCCTTCCCCCTTATTATGGGGGAAAAGATGTTCAATGGGGCGAAGGGCGACGAATTGCCTGATTGTCAGGGGGTATGTGATTGGTAAGGTACTGGGGGGATAAGTTTATTACGGCCTACAAGGGCCGAACTGTCCAGGTGGATTGGAAAACGCAATGAGTGTGCAAATCCCCATCAATCGCAAAAAAGTGGACGACTTCTGCCGGCGACATCACATCCTCAAACTGGCGTTGTTCGGCTCGGTGTTACGTGACGATTTTGGGCCTGGCAGCGACGTGGACGTGCTGGTTGAGTTCGAGCCGGGGGTTACCGTTGGCCTCATCCGCCTCGCGGGTATGGAACTCGAGCTTTCTGACATACTGGGACGAAAGGCCGATGTGAGGACGCCTGCGGATCTGAGCCGCTACTTCAGGCGAGAGGTGTTGCAGTCGGCCGAGGTGCAGTATGCACAAGAGTGACGCCATACGGTTGCGACACATGTTGGATGCCGCGCAAGAGGCCATCGAGATCGTCGGCGAAGCCGCATCCAGGGTGAGCCGGGAATGTCAAGAGCGCTATTCCGCGATTCCGTGGGCGAGTATCGTTGCGATGAGGAACCGGCTTATTCACGCTTACTTCGATATTGACCTCGACCGTGTCTGGGATACCGTTTTGGCGGATCTGCCACCTCTCGTTGCCGAACTGGCAAAGATCGTGCCCCCTTTGGAGCCTGGGGGGTGAACCAAGAGCATCCCCAACGCCGCCCGCCGTGGATCAGGGTGCGCGCTCCGGCGGGCGAGGAATACCGCGAGATCAAGCGGCTGATGCGGGCCAAGGGGCTGCACACCGTGTGCGAGGAGGCCCGCTGCCCCAACATCGGCGAGTGCTGGCAACACCGCACCGCCACCTTCCTCATCCTCGGCGATACCTGCACGCGCAACTGCCGCTTCTGCAACGTCAAGACCGGCCGACCCGGCCCGCTCGATCCCGGCGAGCCGGAGCGCGTGGCTCAGGCGGTGCAGGCGCTGGGGCTGAGACACGCCGTCGTCACCTCGGTCGATCGGGACGACCTGCCCGATGGCGGCGCATCCGTCTTCGCCGCCGTCATCCGCTCCGTCCGCCGCCTGCAGCCCGGCTGCAGCGTCGAGGTACTGATCCCCGACTTTCGCGGGCGGGCCGAGCCGCTGCAGGTGGTGCTGGGCGCGCGGCCCGACGTGCTCAACCACAACGTCGAGACCGCGCCGCGCCTCTTTCGCGCGGTGCAACCCCAGTGCCGCTACGCGTGGTCGCTGGCCGTGTTGCGCAACGCCAAGGCGCTGTGGCCGGAGGCAGTCACGAAAAGTGGCCTGATGGTCGGGCTGGGGGAGACGGTGGACGAGGTGCTGGACGTGATGCGCGATCTGCGCGAGTTGAACGTGGATATCCTCACCATCGGGCAGTATTTGCAGCCCACCAGGGCCCACGCTCCCATCGCCCGCTACTACACGCCGGAGGAGTTCGAAACGTTTCGCGAGCGGGGCGAAGAGATGGGGTTCAAGTGGGTCGAGAGCGGCCCACTGGTGCGCAGCTCCTACCACGCCGAGGCGCAGGCCGCCGTTTGGGCCGGAGCTGAATGAGCGACAGCGCAGAGGCCGTTAGCACCAGCGCGCTATTGAGCTTGTTCATCTGATTGGTTATCATGTCAGAGGAAATGGTCACACGATGGGGATGGGCATGAAGAAAACGTTGCGCGCCGTAGCGCTGGCGCTCCTGTTGGGACTCGGCGTCGCCCTGCTGATGGGAGGTTCGGCGGCGTCACAGGACGCACGCGCCGTGGCCGGCGCTGACGAGATCACGCTGAACGAGACGAACGATGGACAGACTGTCGAGCTGCGGGGCGATCAGATCTTCGTCATCGACCTGGAGGGCAATCCCTCCACCGGCTACACGTGGGCCGTGGCGGAGGTGGACGACACCATCCTGCGCCAGGTGGGAGAGGTCGAGTTCGAGCCGTACTCGCCGGACCTGATCGGCTCCCCCGGCCGGCAGCACATACGGTTGCGGGCGGTGGCGGGAGGCCAGACCGATCTGATGCTGGCCTACCGCCGGCCCTGGGAGACGGCCGCACCGCTCAAGACCTTTTCCGTTCAGGTGCAGACCACCGGGCCGTTCGCCCAGATCGAGGAGGCGGCTACGGCCACTCCCGTGCCCTTGCCTTCCCCCGAGGACCTCGGCCCCATCGCCGCAGAGGCCGTTCCCTCGGCCTTCAACTGGTGCGACCACGGGGGCTGCACGGTGGTCAAGGACCAAGGCGCTTGCGGCAGTTGCTGGGCCTTTGCCACCTCCGGCGTGGTCGAATCGCTCATCAGGATCGACGATGGCGTCACCCGCGACCTCTCTGAGCAGTATCTGGTCTCGTGCAACATCGATGGCTGGGGCTGCGCCGGTGGCAGCCGGGCCTTTGCCTACTTCATAAACAGGGTGCCGCCGGGCGAGCCGGAAGCGGGTGCGGTTTACGAGGCAGATTACCCCTACCTGTCCGGCCTCACGGGGGTCGAGGGTCCTTGCGCCGGCCAGTCGCACACACACCACGAAAAGCTCATCTCCTGGAGCTATGTGGGCATCTCAGAATACCCATCCGTGGCGGACGTCAAGCAGGCCATCTACGACCACGGGCCGGTTTACGTCAGCGTCTGCGCTTCCGGTCCCGTCTTCAACGGCTACTCCGGCGGCGTTTACGAGACCGACGAGAGCCGGGCCTGTGGCGGCTTGACAGATCACGGCGTGGTCCTGGTCGGGTGGGATGACGGCCAGGGCAGCAACGGCGTCTGGGTTCTGAAGAATTCCTGGGACACGGGGTGGGGCGAGAACGGCGGCTACATGCGCATCGGGTACGGCATCTCCAACGTGGGAAGGTGGCCGGCCTACGCCGTCTATGGCGACATCAATCACTCTCCCGATACACCCAGCGACCCCTCGCCGGCCGATGGGGCCGTCGATCAGGCCATCGACACGGACCTGAGTTGGACGGGCGGCGACCCCGATACCGGCGACGTGGTGACCTACGACGTCTACCTCAAGCTCAGCACTTCCCCGACGTATAACCTCATCTGCAACGACGTATCTACCACCACCTGCAATCTGGGCACGCTGCTCAACGATACGAGCTTCGACTGGTACGTCGTCGCCACCGACAATCACGGGTGGAATACCACGGGGCCGGTGTGGAGCTTTACCACCCGGATCGACTCCGGGCCGCTGGTGTATAGCAGCCACACGATCGACGACAATCTGGTCGGTGATAGCAACGGCAACAACGACGGCATCGTCAATTGCGGGGAGACGATCGAGTTGTGGGTTGTGCTCTACAACGAGGGCACCGCAACGGCCACCGGCGCCACCGCGGCCATTACCTCAACCAGCGTATTGGTCACGTGGCCCCACAACACCAGCAGCAGTTACCCCGACATCGCGGCCGGGGGGACGGGCACTAACATCAATGACTTTGAATTCACCGTGCATCCCCTCACGCGCGATGGCTACGTCATCACCTTCAACCTGACGACCGCGGCCAATGGCGGCACGTGGACCGACTCCTTCAGCGTCACGGTGGCCTGCGACGTCGATTACCCCACCGTCTACCTGCCCCTGGCGATGCGAAACTACAACTCCGCGCCGGTGCCGGCCAACGGTGACTTTGAGAATGGCCCCGACGGGTCGTGGAGCGAGTATTCCAGCCATGGATATGGTCTCATTCTAAACTCGTCGGAGTTGGTCGTATCGCCCCACGGCGGCAACTGGGCCGTGTGGCTGGGGGGTGCCCCCAACGAGACGTCGATCCTCGCCCGGCAGGTCACCGTTCCCTCCAACGCCACCGCGCTGGGCTACTGGCACTATATCGCCTCGAACGATTCCTGTGGCAGCGAGTACATCTACGTCCGCTTCGGCTCGACGACGCTCGTGACCCACGACCTCTGCCAGCCCAGCAATACCTATGGATGGGCGTACCGGCAGATCGACGTCACGGCGTGGAGAGGTCAGTCCGTCCAACTGCGCTTCGCCACTGTGATGGATGGGGATGCGAATAACAGCAACTTTTTCCTGGATGACGTGCACTTTTCGACGGGGGACACAGCGCCACTCGACGCATCTACCTTGCCGGAGCTCTCGCTCCCGCCGGGGGTTGACCCGGCAGCGACGAGGGAACGGCGCTAAGCCGCCGTTCCGCTATTCCTCGATCGTCAGCCGATAGGGCGCTGGGTATGTGGTGAGGGGGGCCAGGCCGGAGACCACCAGCACCGCCTCGCGCCAGCCCTCGCTATCCAGCTCCACCGTCCACTCGGTCGTTCCACTCTCCCTCACCTCCAGCCGCTCGACGGTGACCGTGTCGCCCAATCCGATCAGCAACACCAGGAACCGCTGCGGTACGAGGTCGTTGGTGCGCACGAAGCCGGCCGCTTCCCAGCCGCCGTCTCCTCCCTCCACGTCGTCGGCGTAGCCGATCTCGGGGATGGCGACATCGTCCAGCGCGAAGCCTGCCCCTGCAACCGCCTCGTCGGTCAGGTAAGCGAAGCGCACCAGCACCTCGCTTCCGGCATGGGCCGATAGATCGACCGTCTCTTGCATCCATCCATCGCTCTGCCCTGTGTGCCCCCAGCCGGGATTGTTGCCGTGAGGGTTCGCGTCTGTGCCGGATGGTGTGGGAAGCATCTGCCACTGCGCCCCTCCGTCAGCGCTGACCTCGACGGTGACGTAGTCGTAGTCTTCTTCCACATCGTACCACGCCCAGTAGGTCAGCGTCGCCTGATCGAGGCCAGAAAGATCGAACGGGCGCGTGAGGGTGGTCAGCGACTCGTCGGCGCGGTTCGACCACCAGAAGGTGCGCCCACTGTGGGGGGGGAGGTCCAGCAATGGGGTCGCGGTCTCCCCGGTAAACTGCACGCGCAGGTCGCTACCCCCTCGCAGCAAGATGTAGTCCGCGCCGAACTGCCCAACGGATCGATCGAGCGTGACGGGGTAGCGCTCGTACGTGGCGATGGGCTCTGGAGGTTCCAGATCGAGGGTGGCGTAGCTGTAGCGGGCGTCGCTCCCCGGCGTGCCGTCCAGGTAGTTGGCTGCCAGCCAATCGGCGAAGAGGTCCTCGAAGGGGCCGTCAGCGCCCAGGTCGGCCAACGTCGCATCGAAGCCAGCGGTCCCATTGAGCGGCTGTGCCACCAGTGCCCGCGTGCCTTCGTCACCGAATTGCTCGTGAAAATAGATCGCGAACAGGTAGGTCGCCCCTATCTGGGCTGCGCTCTCTTCCTCCCCCCAATTGACGAGCGACGTATTGGGGTGTGCCAGATACTCCTTTTCCAGTCGGCCTGGATCGAACCCGTTCAGCCGGATGGCCAACTCCCCCAGCCCTTCTTTGATCCACCGCTCCTCGTTCCGGTCGTGATACCACTGGATGAGGTGCTGGAGCTCGCGGGTCAGCAGGGCGTAGTAGGCCGGGCTGCCGATTTCGACGTGGTCCATGTGGACGGTGATCATCTCGGCTTCGTTGGAGAAGGGATACAGTGCGCGGGGGAACTCGTCGGCGGTGGACGTATAACCGATCACGCCCTCGCCCAAGTCGGCGGCGTGCAGGATGTGAATGTGGGGGTCGTTGTCTACGCCCGGCGTCCACTCGGCGCCGAAGGCGGCACGCGTCGCAGGGTAGATCTGTGTCTCCAGCAGAGACGCCGCTTGCTCCAGCAACTGCACGTCGTGCCACGCGCCCTCCTCGACCCACATGGCGACGTGCTCGGTCTGCACGCGCAGCCGGGCGGTGACCTCCCGCCGCGCGCGGGTCGCGCCGTTGATCACCCAAAAACTGCGAACGGCGTTGGGCACCCGGCGCGGCGTCGCGGGGTTGACGACAGTGTAGGCAAAAGGGCGGGGGGGCGGCTCGACCAGCAATGCCTCCAGCTCGGTCGGCTCGAGGGTGGGGATGGGAGTAGGAGGAGTGGTCGGGAGGGTGGTCGGCGTCGGTGTGGAGGCGAGCGTGGGGGTAAGGGCTGGCGTAGGGGTGAGAGTAGGGGTTAGCGGAGCCGCGCACGCTGCCAGAGCCAGCACCAACGAGATAATCATTAGGCGACGTGGCATCATATTGTTCGACCCAGACTGGCCAGATCGACCTCCTCCTGTGCGCAAAAAGGGGCGTAGGATACTCCTACGCCCGCTCCAGACTCGCTCGATGAAAGGTTCAGCAACAGACAAGACTACTGCATGCGCTTTTCTCGCAAGCGGGCATGCTTGCCGCGCCGCCCTCGCATGTAGTAGAGTTGCGCCTGGCGCACGTGCGCCCTTCGCACAACCTCGACTTTCTCAAGGCGCGGCGAGTGCAGCAGGAAAGTCCGCTCAACGCCGACGCCGTGGGAGGCAACACGCCGCACGGTAAAACTGGCGTTTGAACCACCGCCGTGCAGGCGAATAATGGTACCCCGAAAGACCTGCACGCGTTCGCGATCACCTTCGACGATGCGCGCGTGTACGTTGACAGTATCGCCGGGACGTAACTCCGGAATGTTCGGGTTGGGTTCCAGTTGGCGTTCCAGTGACTCGACCAGGTTCATTTCACGTTCCCTCTGAAAGGCTTCTCGCCGCCGACAATGCCATCCTGGCGACCGGCAGCGGGCACAGATTATACCACGCTTCGCTCATTGGAGCAACTTTAACCAAACAAGGAAACGCCCTCTTCGGCGATCCCGAAGAGGGCGGAGATAATCACTCTATGAGTTTTCGCAGGGAGCGACGAGGGTCAGGTCGTAAGCCGTCCCAGGCCCCAGCGTCCACCACTGGCAAGACGTAGCTGTTGTACCAGCATCGCCGCGCCGTAACCGCCGATCAGTCCGACGAGGATGATCGCCAGTTGGCTGGGCAAAGCCTCCAGCGCATTCGCGGTGATAGCCTGGCTGACGGCCGGTTGCTCCCCTGGATTCAGACCCTCCACGCGGTAGACGTAGGTCTGTCCAGGCCACAGGACTGCATCGACAAAGGTGTACTCCCCCGAGTCTGGCTGTGCATGGGTCTCATACACCAGCTCAAAATCGGTGCTACCTACGGGGGCGCGGTACACACGGAAAACAGTCATGGGGCCATCGTTCACTGACCACTGTAGCACGATCCCCGGCTGGAAAACGACCCACAGTAGGGCCACGATTGCCACAGCCAACATGCCAACCCAACCCCATGCTGGTCTTGGTAATACTTGCGTTCGCCCATGGGAATCATCCAGGGATCGCGCTCGTGCTGTCACACGCCGCCACACATCTGGCGCAGGCTCCCGCTGTGTCTGACCACTGACCGCCGCGTGCACTTGCTGCCAATCGGCCAGCTCGTCTGAGCCATCGGGGGATTGGCGCAGCCAACGTTCCACGGCCTCTTGCTCCCTGGTGGTCAGACTTCCATTGACGTACCAGGGCAGCAGCTCTTTTGCTCGCTTGGACAACCGCTTAAACATCGGACTCGATCCCCATTCGCTTGAGAACGCCGTTCAAGTGACGTTTGGCGTAACTGGCACGGCTCTTGACCGTACCGACGGGACAGTCGATAACTTGAGCGACTTCCCGGTAGGATAGCTCCTGAAAAAAGAGCAACTCCAGCACAGCCCGGTGGTCGGGTGAGAGTTGGGACAGGGCAATTTGCACTTGATCGGCGCGCCAGTCTCCCAGCGTTTCCGTCTCCGGTTCTAGCCGATCGTCTGCAGGCAGGCGCTCGTCATCCTCCAGCAAGGTTGGCCGCTGTTTGCGCAGCCAATCAACCGCCCGGTGATGGGCGATCCGGAAGAGCCAGGTAGAAACCTTCGCCTGGCCGCGAAAACGGCTCGCCCCCTCCCACACAGCGACGAATACTTCCTGCAACAACTCCTCCGCCACATCCTCCTTATGGGTCAGGCGGAGCAGATAGTTGTAGAGGGAAGTGCTGTGCCGTCGATACAGGTTCTCAAAGGCCCCCTCATCGCGTCTGGCTGTACCTTGCAGTAGCTGCTGGTCGGTGAAGGATGAGGTTGGCCTATCCATCAATTCACCTTAATAGTCGTATGGGGATGGTTGGGGGTTCAAAACGGGCTGCAGGCGGTCAAGATGGTCTGGGGTAGGGATGAGCACCTCTTCGCGGTACCTGAAAAATCAGTGCACTGCGTTACTGACGCAGTGCACTGGTTCGCCACAAACGCCGCCCGCCCTTCGCTGGATTCCCGCCCAGGCAGAAAACCCCACTCTCGCGGACTTGCCGTTTTCTTTCCGAAGAAGGCAATTAGTGGGCAAGTTCTCCGATGGGCGTGCTACTCACCTAGCGCCGTGTCGTCCCACAAGGGAACACCGGCTGGACTTCCTGCCTGAACCTCAAGATCGCCTTCGTACACGATATCAGGTGCCTCGTACATAATTCCCCCTCAAATAACAACTAAAAATGCAAAGCACACGATATTTATCAATATATACTTTGCACCGGCCCCAAAACCTTCGGGCACCTGTTCATAGTTTAACATATTTTCGAAATCCGCGCAACCCCCCGTGTGTTTCGGGAGTGTTTCAGTTTGGTGTCGAATCGGAAACCGGCCAGTCCAAACACCGATTTATCACGGAAACTGACAGAACCTCAGGCTATCCCCTTGCAGAAACCTGATGAATGCCCAGAGCTCTCGCCTCAAAGCGTCCGCAATGCTTTGATCAGCAGCGTCACACCTGCTCGCTCCTCCTCACCTGGTGCACTGCCTTCCGCTCGAGAAGCTTTCCGGCCAAGGCCAGCACGTCGGCCTCCACTTGTTCCAAGGGAACATCGTGGCGCTTGCTCAGTGTGGCGGCGATCTCTCCCAGCGTCCGCTGACCGTCCATCGATTGGATTACATCCGCCCCCGTCTCGTTCAGCACGACGAACTTGCCTTGCTCGGGAAGAACAACTACCAGTTCACCGTCACTTTCGCGGGAGACCACACCTGGTGCAAGGATCAACACGTCATCCAAGTCGAGCATCTATCACCTCCCAGAAGGTATCAGACTTGCGGAAATACAAGCGAAAAACCGACGTCCTGCGGACGATCTCCTCCCAGCGGGTCAGAAGCGCCATAGAACGAGCAGGATCGGCATTGACCACAGGAGAGTTTGCCACAAGCTCCCCCAGAGCTACTCCGGGTGGCATCGACTCCAGTCGCTCCTCGGAAGCTTGCGCCAGTCGCAGGAGGGCTCGCAGAGGAGCCGAGCGAGCGTCCAGGTCCCTGTGCTTCCCTAGAGGCGTGGCCCAAGCATCCCACCCTGGACCAGCCCGGCACAGCAGAAGAAGGTCATCGTTGAGGATGGGCTTCCCTTTCGATAGGCTTGCCGCCGTGGTCTTGCCGCTGCCGGAATGGCCGAAGAAAGCGTAGGCAGATCCACGGTGCACGATGCCAGCAGCGTGAAACAGAAGCGCGCCACAATCAAAGGCCCGCAGGGCGAAGACGGTGCGTACAAAGTAGGCCAGATCCGCCGTTTCAGCAGTGGGATGTGCCCGCAGGAGAGCTTGCTTTTCGTCAGGTAGGACCTCTCCCACAAGCCCCTGCGCTTCCAGCAAACAGCGCCCTCCCTCGAAATGCGGACGTGCCGCGAAGAAAGGACCATCGGGCACAGGGAGAGTCGCATCCTGCACCAAGCGCACCCGCCATCCGGGTGACCCGCCTGCCCACGATGACCAGGCCTGTTTGAAAGGCTCTACACAGGCAGTGGGGCCGGTCAGGGTGAGGGAGACACCCCCTGCGCCAAATGTCCAATCCGTCTCTACCATCAGCATTCGCTCACAGGGCCGGATGAGATCGCTCGCTGCTGCCTGCAGACCGCCCCCTGTCGGGTCGGGTGATATACCAGGCAACCATGACTCCCAGCGCGGCCAACAGCCCTCCTGCTACCAGGGCCCAGAGCCAGCCGGCACCAGCCCGCCCTTCGATGACTTCGGAACTGGGGTTGCGGGAGCCACTTCGCTCGACTTCTTCCAGGCGGTAGAAGTAGCGCTGTCCCCAGACTAGGTCCCGATCCTCGTACTGATACGAAGCCCCTACCAGTGGATCGCCCTCGGCAGGAATGGGCGTTTCGGTGACAGGAAGAAAAGGCCCATCGGGGGATTCGCCACGGTACAGGGCAAAGCCTGCCGTATCTACCTCGCTGGCCGTTTCCCAGGTAACGACAATGCGAGAGGGCAACCCAAAATAGACCAAGGCGACTCCCAGCACAAAGTAGACGAGAGGCAATGTGACGCGAATTATTGTGCGCTTCATAGCTCTGCTCGCATTATACACCCCACGAGTGCCGGGGCAAAGCAGCTTCGGAACCTGCCGGGCCCTGCGACAGGCGTGTCTGTTCAGAATTTGGGAACGTGTTCTGGATTCCCCACTGGGGCTGCAAAAAGACATACTTTTGGTGCAACTCGCCCCACTTCGATGCCGTGTATGGCGCTATTTAGGGCTGACGCCCCACCAACAACCTATTTCCCCATTTATTGAACAGTCACCGACAGGCCATGCTCTCGACAAGTGGGGGGATTATGCGATAATAGACGAGAACGTTCAGGTATCTCGCGAAATGGGCTGCAACATATCATACTCACGTCATTCTGTCGAACCGCAGCGGGGCGAGGGATCGATCCTCGTTCTCATCCCCGCCTGGAACGAGGCTTCCCGTATCGGCTCGGTCGTGGGGGCCACGCGGGCGCACCTGCCGGTGCTGGTGGTGGACGATGGCTCCCGCGACGATACATCCACCGTGGCCGAGGCCGCCGGTGCCACGGTCGTGCGCCATCCGCAGAACCAGGGCAAGGGGGTGGCGCTGACGACCGGCTTCGAGTGGGCATTGGCTCAGGGATACGAGGCTGTCCTCACCCTCGACGCCGACGGTCAGCACGACCCTGCCGACATTCCCAAGTTCGTCGCTGCATACGAGGCCGGTGCAGGCGACCTCATCGTCGGCCGGCGCGACTTTGGCGAAATGCCCTTCCCGCGCTCATTCGCCAATCCCATCGGTTCGTGGATGCTCTCTCGGGCGCTGGGCACACGCATCTACGACAACCAGAGCGGCTATCGCCTCCACACTCGCCGTCTCTTGGAGAATCTCGACCTGACTGCTTCCGGCTTTGAGCTGGAGGTCGAGGTCATCATCCAGGCAATCTGCCAGGGAATGCGCATCGGCTGGGTGAACATTCGTACCATCTACGGCATCGGCAAGGCAAGCTACTTCCATCCCATCAAGGATACGATTCGCTTCCTGAGGATGGTATGGCAGGCGCGGGAGCAGCGAGCTTGGGCAGAGCGCCACCCAGGCGGATGATGCGCACCCCGCCTTCCACAGCAAAGACGCCCTCAGTGTCCTGAGGGCGTCTAACGTTTCGAAAAGGCTACCGTCCCAGGTGCATCGGCATGATCACGTGGGTAAAGTCTGCATCGCCCACAGGCCGGAGGACGCCAGGGCTGGAGGACGTGGTCGTGCCCAGCGCAACCTGGGGCGTGCCGACCACCGAGAGTACGTCGATCAGGTACCGGACGTTGAAGGCCACCTCGACTTCGTTCCCCTCAATGCTGGCATCCAGCTCGCTCACGTCGTCTCCCGTCTCAGCCGAGATGGCGGCGACGATCATCTGGCCCGGGGCCAGCTCCGAGGCGGGCTTGATGTGCAATCGAGCGATGTGAGCCGCTTCCCGGGCAAATATGAGGGCCGTCTTGCACGCTTTCAGGAACACAGCAGTGTCAACCACTGTGTGCGTCGTGCGGTCTTTGGGGATGATCTGCCGGTAGTCCGGGAAGTTGCCGTCGATCAACTGAGAGACCAGCACAATATCGGTGAGCTGAAAGATCACCTGGTTGCGGGTAGGGGTGATGGTGACGGCGATAGGATCCTCCTGCTCGCTGCTGATGCGCCCCAGCTCGACCAGCGCCCGGGCTGGAACGATGACACTGAAGGGATCGGGAACGGCGTGGGGCAACTCGATGACGCGCACCGACAGGCGGAAGCCGTCAGCGGCGGCCAGCGTGAGCTGCGCGCCCTCGAACTTGGCCAGCACGCCGGTGAGGATGGGGCGGCTCTCGTCGGCAGCGGCGGCGAGGGCAACCTGCCCGATCGCTGTGCGCAGCAAATCGGCCTCCACAGGGATGCCCCCCTCCCCTTCGGGCACCGGCACGATGGGAAATTCTTGTGCGTCGATGCCCTTGACATTTGCCTCGCTGCGGCCAGCGCGCAGATTGAGCGTCTGCGTGCGAGCGACTAACTCCATATCCACCCGCTCCGGCGGCAGTGCATTGACCAAGTCGATGAACGTCCGCGCCGGAACGGTGATCGCCCCTTCTTCCTCCACCTTGGCGCCGATCCAGCAGTTGATACCGATCTCCAGGTTGGTGGCGGAGAGCTTGAGTCGCCCGGTGTCGGTCGTCAGGAGCACGTTGCCAAGTATCGGCAGCGTGGAGCGAGGTGAGACCGCTCGTCCTACGATGCCCAGGCCCTTGGCCAGATTCTCTTGCAGGCAGGAGACCTTCATTGATACAGCCCTCCTCGTCTTGGTAGTATGAGATGAGTATACACCAACTCTATAAGCCGCACAAGTACAATCGCTTACGCCCTTCCCTCCGCACTTACGAATGCCGAGCGCGCTTACAAGTGCTTACAAAACGCCCCCTGAAGGCGACTGCCTGCAAGGGGGCAACTCGGGGCAAAGCTCTATCCGAGCTTTAGTTGTACTCCTCCCCCTCTACACCGGGTGTCTCGACGTGCACCACATCGCCGTGCACATCCACCGTGACGCGGAAGCCCGTCATCCACAGCGCGGTGCGCAACTCGTTCACGTCTACGTTTTCTATCTCAAAGATTCTGTCCATGTTCTCGATGGCTTGCTCGATGGCGGGCCGAGTGAAAAGGTTCTCCTGGCCAAGCATATGGATCATGCCCTCAATGATGACGTCCTTCATCGGCAGAATGCGTTCCTTCAGCGCCGCCACGACCTGGCGATCCACGTACTCGGCCTCGACGTGGCGTAGGAAATCTCCGTCCGGCACACCGTAATAGGGCACGCCGCCGATGTAAATCAGCTTGACCGGCTCACCTTCCTCGTTGAATATCAGATCGGTGAACAGCGCCTGCTTGCTCATCTCACACTTCCCTCTATCGGCGCTTTGAAATCGTGAATGCCATCGCGCATCCCAAACCGTGCGCCGCAGTCGGTGCAGGATAGTGCGTCCTGCTCGTCCACCAGCATGGTCGAACCACAAACGGTGCAGCGAAAGAAAGCGCCTGGCGGCGGAGAAGGCTTGTCGCTGCGGCCTCTACAGCGCACGAAGACGCTGGGCGAGAATTGGAACAGCGCGCCCGTCGGCTGTAGCAGCCGGTCGAGCGCCGCGAGCAACCCTGCGGGCGCCGTGCGCTTGAACAGGCCCAGCCGGAAGTGGGAGACAGTGCGCGTCTTTTGCACCTGCAGCCCGACCTCTGACAATCGCTCTCGAACCCAGGCTGGGTGAAAGTCGAAATTCAGCTTTACGAACTCTACCGGCTGCCGGTTGAAGGGAGACCAGTCCTGCCGCCGCAGCAAGTAACGCAGGATCGCCTTGAGGTTGCGTTTATTGGCGAACTCGAGCACAAATGTGCCGCCGGAGGAAAGGATGTGGGCGACGCCGCCCAGCACCGCCGGCGCGTCGGCAGCGTGGTGAAGTGTGCGCACCATCACCACCGTGGCAAAGAGCCCGTGAGTGAAAGGAAGGTTGTAAAAGTCACCTGCCACGTAGGTGTAGCGGGGCTTCCCTTCAGGCCCAGCGTCCCCCCAGAGCTCCCGGCCCTGCCGCAACTGCGAGAGCGCGTAGTCGAACAGCACCACCTCGTCGTAGCCGCTGTAGAGGGGAAAGAGCCGCCCATAGCCCCCGCCGATGTCGATCAGGCGGCGGCCGGTGGGCGGCAGCAGGCGGCGCAGGGCCGCCCGCTCGGCAGCGTCCTCGTACTCCCGCCCTTGCCCCCAGAACTCGGTGCGGTAGGCGGAGTCCTCGTAGTCGCAGATGGGGCGTGCTGTTTCGGCCATCACTCCCCGCCGCCGAACTCGATCCCGTCGGGCAGGCTCTGGACCAGCTCATTCACGGGCCGGAAGACGGCGCGCAGGTCCTCGACCGCCGGGTCGAGGCCGGACTCCCCCAGCTTGATGTGCACTGGCACCGTCATGCGAATGGGGACGGTCTGATCGACCGGCACGGCCATGCGCACGGGGATGGTCGTGCTGACCGGCACTGTCATGTTCAGACGGATCGGCAACCGCATGCCGGCCGGCAGGGCAAGGGAGACCGTCCCGTTGATCACGCCACCGCCGCCGGGCAGGTTAAACGTGGCCGGTAGGTTGCTGAGCGGCACGTTTTCGGTCAGGTAGACGTCCGTGTTCTGCGCGATGAGCAGATCAAAGTTGACGGGCAAGGGCTGGTCGAGGGGCAGGTTGAACTGAATGGCGACTGGTTCGTCGATGGCGATAGTGGCATCGATGGTGGCTTCGCCCAGGCCGACGAAAGCGGCATCCAAGTCCGCCAGCAGCGGTTCGACGGTGTTGGTCTTGAGGGCGAAGGCAGCTCTCAGTCCGGGCATGGCGAGCACCAGCAACGCGATCACCGTGATAAAGTTGACGGCGAACGAGAAGATGATGGCAAAGTTCTTGAACGCATCCCAGAAGCGTTTCCTGCTTTCCATAACAAACCTCCTTGACGAGACCCCTCTTGGTGGTTCCATATTAACATCGTCACTGAGAAAGTGCAAATTGGGGCGATAAGTAGGGGCCGTTCCCTCTTGAACGCGATCGTGTTAGAATGGCTGACCTATGGGTACAAGGGCAAACTGGACGCGGTATCACTGGCTGGCCGTAGGGGCCTGCCTGGTCGTCTTCGCAGCCGCGCGTTTGATCGCCAGCCTGGTCCTTGAGCAGGTGCCGCATTTGGAGGACGAGGTCGCCTACCTGTTCCAGGCCCAGGTTTTCTCGGTAGGCAAGGTATATGCCACTTTGCCTCCCCAGCCTGATTGTTTCCACATGCCCTTCATCGTCGATCACGAAGGGCGGCGCTTCGGCAAATACCCACCCGGATGGCCTGCGCTGCTGGCCATCCGGGTATGGATGGGGCAAGCGTGGTGGGTCAACGCAGCTCTTGCAGCGCTGACGGTGGCCCTCACCTCCCGGTTGGGGCGCGAGGTGGGAAACGGCCTGCTGACGAGTGCGGTTGCAGCAGGGCTGGCGGCAACTTCGCCCTTCTTGCTCCTTCTCTCCGGCTCAATGATGTCACACACCGCCTGCCTGGCGTTCGTCACGGCGTTCCTGTGGTGCTTCCGCCGGACGTGCTGCCAGGCGAATGGTCACATCAGATCGCGATGGGCTTTGGCGGCTGGCCTGGCGCTCGGTTGTGCGTTCGCCATCCGGCCTTTCACAGCCGCCGCCGTGGCCGTTCCTGCCTGCTTGCACACCACGTGGCGATTAGTGCGCTACCGCGAGTGGCGGCGAGCGAGCGTGATGGCTCTGGGCTTTGCGCTCCTGGCACTCATCGGGTTCTACGTCAATCTGCTTTGGATGGGCGATCCGCTGCTCCCGCCCTACGTGCTCGCCTGGCCCTTTGACCGGCCGGGCTTTGGCCCTGGGCACGGCCCGAGGGAAGCGGGCCACACGCTTCTGCTAGGCGTGAACAACGTCGCCGTCCCGCTTTGGCTCCTGGCAAGCCACCTGCATGGCTGGCCCGGCGTCAGCCTGGCCTTTGTCGTGGCACTCTTCTTGTTCAAACCGCGCCGCTTCTGGGACGTGTTCCTGGCGGCGACCTCGCTTTCGCTGGCGCTGGCGTATGGGGCCTACTGGGCGACGGGCGACTTGTTTGGCCCGCGCTACCTGCATGAGGGCGCATCGGCGTTGTTCATCCTCTCGGCGGCAGGCATCGTGCGCGTGGGACGCTGGGTGCGAGGCAAGGGACTTGGGTGGTGGCGAGCATATCGGGCCATGCTCGTTTTGCTGGTGGGCGTGAACCTGTTCGTCTATCTGCCCGTGCAGTTCCGCAGGTATCGCGGCCTGTACGGCATCACAGCCAAGCCACGGGAGATACTGGAGCAAGCCGATTTGCACGACACCCTGGTGATCGTGGATGGCGGCGGGGAATGGCAGGGGTACGCCGTGCCTTTCTCGATGAACGCGCCAACCCTGGACGGCGACGTGGTTTACGCCAGGGAGTGCCAGCAGGTCGAGGAGCTTATCGATCTCTATGCAGGTCGGCGTGTCTACACCTTCGACGGGCGGGCCTTGCAGCCCCGCAGTGGGTGGCGGTAGAGACGTGATAAGCAAACCGGCCCGGAGGGATTCCTCTGGGCCGGCTCAGTTCAAAGGCTTCAGCGTCTACTCAATCTCCACCAACACCTGATCCTTCTCCACGTCGTCCCCCGGCTTGACGTACACCGCCTTGACGGTGCCCCCCTGCCGGGCGTGGAGCTCGTTCTCCATCTTCATCGCCTCCAGCACGCACACGGGCTGGCCCTCCTCGATCTGCTGGCCCACCTCGACCAGCACGCGGATGATCTTGCCCGGCATGATGGCCAGAACCGCGCCGGCCCCGGCTTCAGCGCTAATAGGTGCGGAGGCAGCGACAGGCAGCGGAGTCGCAGCCGCCAGCGCCAGCCCGATGGCCTGCACGTCGTATGACTCCGCGTCCACCGTCGCCGTCTCGCCCTCCAGCGCCACGTCGTGGGCGATGCCATCGACCAGCACCCTGCCCTCCTCGGTGACCTCGACGGTGTAAGCGCGCCCATCGACGGTGATGGTGTTGCCCTCCGCGACGACGGGGAACTCGGCGTCTCCCAGCTTGACCTTGAACTCGCGCTTCATCGCGTCCCTCCCGCGCCGCCGATCAGGCCCGTCCACTGGCCTGCCCCAGGACGCCACCTCACCTTCCACGTGGAAGCAGCCGGACAGACGGGGCCAGCCGTGGCAACGGCCTGCTCCTCCAACCGCTTGAGCAAGACGCCCGCAATGGCGGCTACCACGCGGCCCTTGCCGTTGGAGCCGCGAGCGCGGCGCTCCAGGAAGGGGCGCGCCACCTGCGGGAACAGGGCGTAGGAGAGCACATCCTCCTCGCTCTGCGCCAAGTCGCCGATCTCCTCGCGAGCCTTTTCCATCCCCGGATCGAGCAGGTCGGCAGGTCGGCAGTCGATAGGCTCCTCGTCGCCGATAGCCAGCCGTTTGACCTCTGGGTCAATGGGCGCCGGCGGGCGGCCATAGTAGCCACGCACGTACTGCCGCACCTCCTCGGGGATGACCTTGTACCGCTCCCCCAGGACGACGTTGAGCGTGGCCTGGGTGCCGACGATCTGGCTGGAGGGGGTGACCAGCGGCGGGTAGCCCAACTCCTCGCGCACGCGGGGCACCTCCTTCAGCACCTCCTCGTACTTGCCCTCGGCGTTTTGCCCGCGCAACTGCGAGACCAAATTGGAGAGCATTCCGCCGGGAATCTGGAACTGGAGCACGCGCACGTCCACGCCGAACATGCCGCTTTCGAAGTGGGCGTACTTGCGGCGCACCTCGGTAAAGTGGGCGGCGATATCGGCCAGGCGGCCCAGGTCGAGTCCCGTATCCCGATCCGTCCCCTGCAGCGTGGCGACGATGGACTCGGTGGGCGGGTGGGAGGTGGTGCCGGAAAGAGGGGAGATGGCCGTATCGACGATGTCCACCCCGGCCTCGCAGGCTTTCAGAAGGGCGGCGGTGGCCATGCCGCTGGTCGAGTGGGAATGCAGGTGAATGGGCACATCCACCTCCACCTTGAGGCGGCTGACCAACTCGTAGGCGATGTAGGGGGTGATGAGCCCGGCCATGTCCTTGATGCAGATGGTGTCGGCGTCCATCTCTTCCAGCTTCTTCGCCAGATCGACGTAGTAGTCGATGCTGTACGGCGGTCCGATCGTGTAGCACATGGAGGCCTGGACGTGTGCCCCCTCCCGCTTGACGACCTCCATCGCCTTGCGCATATTGCGCACGTCGTTGAGCGCGTCAAAGATGCGGAAGACGTCGATGCCGTTGGCGTGGGCGCGGACGACGAAGCGCTCCAGCACGTCGTCGGGATAGTGCTTGTAGCCGACGACGTTCTGGCCGCGCAGGAGCATCATGAAGGGCGTGTTGGGCATCACCGCCTTGAGACGGCGGACGCGCTCCCAGGGATCCTCCTCCAGAAAACGCATCGCAGAGTCAAAGGTTGCGCCGCCCCACATCTCCACCGCCCAGTACCCCACCTTGTCGATCTCTTCCGCGACGGGCAGCATGTCGTCGGTGCGCATGCGCGTTGCCAGGAGAGATTGGTGACCATCCCTCAACATCAAATCGCAGATCTTTAGAGGCTGACCCATTTCTACCTCCTCTCTACGCCTGCTCACCCCGCAAACAGGCCCTATCCTTGAAAATCAATGCCACCGCTCCCTCGTCGGAGCGGGAGCGATGCTTCCGCCCGGCCTCTGCGACCAGGCAGTCGCCCTTTTTCAGGACGACAGCTTCTCCATCCTCAAAATCCACCGTTAGCTCCCCTTCCAGCACGATATACAACTCATCCTTGGGATGCTGGTGGAAAAGGTAGGAGCCCTCGATGCGGACGAGGAAAGCAACGTGCTCGTCCACCTGTCCGACGAACGCGCGCCTGAACGATTCATCCAGGTGTGATGCCAGTTCGTAGATGTTCTGCTTCTCTTCCATGGTGTCCTTTCCTGAGAGTGATCTCTTACCGCAGAGACCACAGAGCGCGCAGAGATTTCACAAATTGTTCACTACTCGGCGGATACCATTCTTGAGTAGCTTGACGTTAAAATTGATCAATAAGCCTACCTTGCAGTCAGAGAGCTTGAGATAGGAGAGCAACTGAGCCTGATGGATTGGCGCTGATTGATCAACTGCCTTGACCTCGACTATAACCGACTCCTCGACGAAAAGATCCAATCGATATCCACAGTCTAGCTCGACTTGCTTGTAAACCAATGGTAAAGGCTTCTGTCGTTCGACTTTTAAACCACGCTGCACAAGCTCAAAAGCCAAACATGCCTCGTAGGCTGATTCTAACAACCCCGGTCCCAAAGCACGGTGGACCTCAATAGCAGCGCCAATAATCTGTTCCGTTATCTGATTAAATCTCTCTTCCTCTTTCAACTCTGCGTTCTCAGCGATCTCGGCGGTGAAAATTACTCTACCTACAACGGAATGTTGCCATGTTTCTTCGGCGGGTTGGTGTCCCGCTTGTTCTGCAACATCTTGAGCGCCTCGATGACGCGCGGGCGGGTCTCTGCCGGTTCGATGACGTCATCGATGTAGCCGCGGGAGGCGGCGATGTAGGGGTTGGCGAACTCTTCGCGGTACTCTTCCACCAACTCCTGACGCTTTGCCTCGGGATCGTCGGCCTCGGCCACCTCCTTGCGGAAGACGACGTTGACCGCACCCTCTGGCCCCATCACCGCGATCTCGGCGGTGGGCCAGGCGTAGTTGACGTCGCCGCGCAGGTGCTTGGAACTCATGACGATGTACGCCCCGCCGTACGCCTTGCGGGTGATGACCGTGACCTTGGGCACCGTCGCCTCGGCAAAGGCCCAGATGAGCTTGGCCCCGTTGCGGATGATGCCGCCGTGCTCCTGCGCCACGCCCGGCAGGTAACCCGGCACATCTGTGAAAGTAACCAGAGGGATGTTAAAGGCATCGCAGAAGCGCACGAAGCGGGCAGCCTTGTTCGAGGCGTCGATATCGAGCGCGCCCGCCAGCACCATCGGCTGGTTGGCCACGATGCCGGCGGAAAAGCCGCCAAAGCGGGCGAACCCGACGACGATGTTCTGCGCCCAATGCTCGTGCACCTCAAAGAAATGACCGTCGTCCGCCACCCGCCGGATGATGTCCTTCATATCGTAGGGCTTGTTGGGGTTATCCGGGACGATGGCCTGCAGTTCCTCGTCCAGCCGATCCGCTGGGTCGGCGGTGGGGAAGAAGGGTGGGTCCTCGAGGTTGTTCTGCGGGACGTAGCTGAGGAGTTGGCGGACGAGGCCCAGGCAGTGCTCTTCGTCCTGGGCGGCAAAGTGAGCCACGCCGCTCTTGGCGTTGTGCGTCATCGCCCCGCCCAGCTCCTCGAAGGACACCTCCTCGCGCGTGACCGCCTTGACTACATCCGGCCCCGTGATGAACATGTGGCTGGTATCCTTGACCATGAAGACGAAATCGGTGATGGCGGGGGAGTAGACCGCGCCACCGGCACAAGGGCCCATGATGACCGATATCTGCGGCACGACGCCGGAGGCCACCACGTTGCGCAGGAAAATGTACCCGTAGCCTGCCAACGATGTAACGCCCTCCTGGATGCGCGCACCGCCGGAGTCGTCGAGGCCGACGACGGGCGCGCCGTTCTTCATCGCCAGGTCCATCACCTTGCAGATCTTTTCGGCGTGCACCTCCGACAGGCTCCCGCCGACGACGGTAAAGTCCTGGGCAAAGACATAGACCTGCCGCCCCCCGATGGTGCCCCAGCCGGTGACGACGCTATCGCCCAAGACCTTTTTTCCCTCCAGGCCGAACCCTGTAGCACGGTGAGTGGCGAAAGCGTCGATCTCGCGGAAGGAGCCGGGGTCGAGCAGCTTTTCCAGCCGCTCGCGGGCCGTCATCTTACCCTTGGCGTGCTGCTTGTCGATGCGCTCCTGGCCGCCGCCCGCACGGGCCTGCTCGCGCATTTCGTTCAAATTCTCGATCTTGGAGTCAACGGACATGGGAAACGGGACCTCCCTTCCTGTTTGTGGATGCTATTTATAACACCATGTCAGGGGGAGAGTCACGGGGAGAATAGGACCTCCGAGGTCTAGCAGACCCAGAGGCCCGGCCTGAATTCACGGTCTACGCCGACGCTTTCAGGAATGCCACCATTCAGCGGCCAAAGCCCACTAGGTCGGGAAAGCCGGGGTGCGCGCCGATTCCCACGCCTTGCTGCGCAGCCAGGCGCACGGTACGGTCCATCACCTGCGGGTCGCCAGCGTGGGTGCCGCAGGCGATGTTGGCAGAGGTGATGAGGGCCATCAGCGGTTCGTCGTCGCCGAGGCGGTACGCGCCAAAGCTCTCCCCCATGTCGCAGTTGAGGTCGATTTTCATACCTCCACCCCAGCCCTCCCCCGCAAAGGCGGGAGAGGCGTCTATTTCAACGCCGCCAACCGCTCCTTCAGCTTGGCCTGCTCCGCCTGCAGCTCGGCCAGCTTGTCTCGCTCGCGCTGGACGATGTGCGCGGGGGCCTTGCGGGCAAACTCACCAGCCAGCAAACCCTGGCTGCGGGCGATGCGTGATTCGACGTCGGCTAGATCCTTCCCCAGCCGTTCTTTCTCAGCGTCGAGATCGACCAGCGCGGCCAGCGGCAGGTAGCCCACCACATCCCCCACCACGACGGTGGCCGATTGGTCGGGGGGCTTGATAGTCGGCTGGATGGTTAGTTGATCGGCATCCAGCTTGGCCAGGGAGCACAGCACCGCGCGCTGATCTTCCAGGAACCCGGCAGCATCGCCGGCGGCGATGAGGGCCGGAATACGCTTACCAGGCGTCACGTTGTACTCAGCACGCAGGTTGCGGAAACCACGCACCAACTCCATCATCAGTGCCATCTGATCCTCAGCCTCGGCATCGAGAAACACCCCGTCCACCTCCGGCCAGCGGGCGAGCATAAGGGAGTGCCCCCCCTCTGTCCCCCCTGCTCGCGGAGGGGGAAGGGGGGGGATAGGCAACGCCTGCCAGAGCGCCTCGGTGACGAAGGGCATAAAGGGGTGCAGCAGGCGTAGCGACGTTTCCAGCACGTGCAGCAAGACGGCGCGCGGCGTGTCCTTATCGGCTGCTTCATCGTACAGCCGCACCTTGCAGGCTTCGATGTACCAGTCGCAGTACTCGCCCCACAGGAAGTCGTACATCTGCCGCCCAGCCTCGCCGTACTGGTAGGCATCGAAGAGCTTGTTCACGCTTTCGACGAGGTGGTTGAGGCGGGAGAGAATCCAGCGGTCAGGAAGCTGGAGATTTGAGGTTTGAGATTTGAGGTAGGGGGTTTCGCCTTCGAGATTCGAGAGCACGAAACGGGCCGCCTGCCAGATCTTGTTGGTAAAGTTGCGCGCGCCCTCAAGGCGGCGCGGGTCGAGGCTCATGTCCACGCCCGGCGTGGAACTGGTCAGTTGGGTGTAGCGCAGCGCGTCGCAGCCATACTTTTCGATGATGTTGAGCGGGTCGTATTCATCAACGTCCTCCATGGACTTGCTGACCTTCTTGCCCTCCCCGGTGCGCACCAGCCCGTGCAGGTAGACGAGCGCGTAGGGGGTCTGGCCGGTCAGTTCGATCCCCAGCATCATCTCGCGCGCCACCCAGAAGAACAGGATCTCGTAAGCGGTCTCGCGCATGTCGGTGGGATAGTAGCGGCGGTAGTCGGGCGCGCACGCTTCCGGCCAGCCGAGCGTCGAGAAGGGCCACAGGCCGGAGGAGAACCAGGTGTCGAGCACGTCCTCGTCCTGATGGATACGTCTGCTGCTGCAGTGGGCGCACGTGATGGGCTCCGTCAGGCCGCAGGTCTGCTGGCCGCAATCGTCGCAGTACCAGACCGGGATGCGGTGGCCCCACCACAACTGGCGGCTGATGCACCAATCGCGGATGTTCTCCATCCAATGGAAGAAACGCTTCTCCTCGCGCTCTGGGATGATGACGGTACGCCCATCGCGCACGGCAGCCATCGCCGCCTCCGCGAGCGGCTTGGTCTTGACGAACCACTGCGTGGAGATGCGCGGTTCGACGTCGGTGTGGCAGCGCTCGCAGGTGCCCACCGCGTGGTGGTACGGCTCAACCTTGACGAGCAATCCTTCCTTTTCCAGGTCGGCCACGATGGCGCGACGGCACTCGAAACGATCCTGTCCGGCGTAGGGGCCGGCGTTCTCGTTCATCGTCGCCGTATCTGTCATCACGTTCACCGCTTCCAGGTTGTGCCGCTGCCCCATTTCGTAGTCGGTAGGGTCGTGGGCGGGGGTGACCTTGACCGCGCCGGTGCCGAATTCCGGGTCCACCGATTCATCGGCGATGATGGGGAGGCGGCGACCAAGCGCAGGCAGCACAGCGGTCTTGCCAACGAAGCGCTGCCAGCGCGGGTCGTTCGGGTTGACGGCCACGGCAGTGTCGCCCAGGATCGTCTCCGGGCGGGTGGTCGCCATCTGGATGAACTCGGTGGCGCCGGCGGCCCATTGACCGGAACCCCACAGCCCCCCCCCTTCCCCCCCCATTTTTGGGGGGGCAGAGGGGGGGGAAGGGCCATCCCAAGCTTCGTTGACCAGTGGGTAGCGTACGTGCCAGAGATGGCTGTCGCGCTCTTCGGGGATCACTTCCAGGTCGGAGATGGCGCTGGTGCAGCGTGGGCACCAATTGACCAGGTAGGCGCCCCGGTAGATCAACCCCTTCTCGTACAGGCGCACGAAGGCGGTGCGCACGGCGCGGCTCAGGTCGTCGTCGAGCGTGAAACGCTCGCGCGTCCAATCGCACGACATGCCCAGCCGCTTGGTCTGCTCGCTGATGCGGGCGTGATAGACGCGCTTCCACTCCCACACGCGCTCAATGAACTTTTCCCGTCCCAGGTCGTGGCGGGTGAGGCCCTCCTTGCGCAGTTCGCGCTCGACCACGTTCTGCGTGGCGATGCCGGCGTGGTCGCTGCCGGGCAGAAAGAGCGCCTGGCGGCCCTTCATGCGGTTGTAGCGCGTCATCAGGTCTTCGACCGCGGCGACCATCGCATGCCCTAAGTGCAGCGCGCCGGTGACGTTGGGCGGCGGCAGGGTGATGCACCAACGCGGGCCGTCGGGCGTCGCTAGGCCCAACTTGACCTGCTTTTCAGGGCGGAAGTAGCCCTGCTCCTCCCACCACTTGTAGAGGCGCTCCTCGTGCTCTTTAGGGTTGTAGGTTTTGGATAGTTTCTCGGCCATCACGCACCTCCTAATTCTGCTACACAAAAATCCCCTTCCGTCCAAGGACGAAAGGGGTAAACTTCCGTGGTACCACCTTGGTTCAGCTATGGCAAAGATGCCGCGCTGCACTCCAGTCGCCTTCCAACAAAGGCGCTCGCTTTAACGGGCGAACCCGGAGAGGCTTGTCCGATGTCCATTGATCCGTTTCGGCCTCTCGACTCCCAGGCGACTTTCGGCGGGGAGCGCTGCGGGGGACTTGCAGCGACCGACCGCAGGTCGGCATCCCCCTCTCTGTCCGGATTCGGCTCGCCAGGGCCGATCCCGCCTACTCCTCCTGTTCGTCGTCTTTACAAGTGCAATCTGTTGCCCAGATTATACCACGCGGGAGGATCACCGTCAACCGTTGCGGCTAACGTGACTGTTCAATAAATGGGGAAATAGGTTGTTGGTGGGGCGTCAGCCCTAAATAGCGCCATACATAGCATCGAAGTGGGGCGAGTTGCACCAAAAGTATGTCTTTTTGCAGCCCCAGTGGGGAATACAGAACACGTTCCCAAATTTTGAACAGACACGGCTAACAGTGACTGTTCGATAATTGGTTGAAACTGAGGGCGGTGGGGCGTAACCCCGGGATTTTGCCATTCTGCACACCGTAAGTGGGGCGAAAAGCACATCTCAGGCCCGTTTTTTCGGTCCCAGTGGGGCGCGCCAGATTCGTTACCAAAGTTCGAACAGTCGCGGCTAACACCTATATCCGTCTCCATACCCGTGCCGCCAGCTCCCGCGACCGGGCAGTGACAGCCTCTTCATCCAAGGTGAGGAGCCGGTGGTCGCGCATCAGCACCTGCCCGGCGCAGACGGTGGCGGTGACCATCGACGCCTCGACGCCAAAGATCAGATGCCAAGGCATGTTAGCCGCCGTCAGCGGCGTCGGAGGGTGATAATCCAGAAACACCAGATCGGCAGCCGTGCCCTGGCGCAGTTCACCCAGCACCAACTTCGGCCAGAAGACGCGGGCCAGCCGGGCATCGTTCGCATAGGCCAGCCGCATCACCACGTTGCCCGGCATCGCGCGGGGGTCGCGCTGGGCCAGCTTGTGCACCAGGTAGGCGGCCTTCATCTCGGCGAACATTTGGTTGGAGAAGCCGTCGTTGCCCAGGCCGACATTCACCCCGGCGCGCAACATCGCCTCTACCGGGGCCACCCCCACACCGTTGTTCATGTTCGAGCGCGGCTGGTGCGTGACCCACGTGCCAGTCTCGGCCAGCGCCTCGATCTCCCCCTCGTCCACGTGGACGCAGTGAACGGCGATAGTGCGGGGACCGAGTATACCTGCCTCGTGCAGGCGGTGGATCACGCGCTTGCCAGACTTGCGCAGGGCATCTTCCTGGTCGGCCACGTCCTCGGCGGCGTGGATATGAAAGCCTATCCCCCCCTCTTTCCCCCCCAATGGGAGGGAGGGGAGCTTGCCAGCAGCGGCAACGCAGTCGGCCAACGTCTCGTTGGAGAGAGTCAGGGAAGCATGCAGACCGAAGGACGCCGCAATTCGTGGTCTGGGATTTGAGACTTGGGATCTGGCGAAGCGGACGTTTTCGGCGATGCCCGCCCGAGTTCGCTCCGGCCCGTCCCTATCGGTGACCTCGTAGCACAGGCAGGCCCGCAGCCCTGCCTCCTGCACCGCTCCGGCGATGGTGTCCAGGCTGCCCTCAATGGCGTTGGGGCTGGCGTGGTGATCGATCAGCGTCGTCGTGCCGTGGCGAATGGCGTCCACCAGGCAGACCAAGGTCGAATAGCGCACGTCCTCCAGGGTGAGCGCTTTGTCCAGCCGCCACCACAGCCGCTCCAAGATCTGAGGAAAGTTGGCGGCGGGATCGCCCGGCACAGCCATCCCCCGGGCAAACGCCCCGTAAAAGTGGGTGTGAGCGCAGATGGAAGCCGGCAGCACCAGTTGGCCCGCCGCATCCCAGCGCTCGGCCTCGGGGTAGCGCGCGGCCAGCTCGGCGGTGGTGCCCAGAGCGGCGATGCAATCATCGGCGATGAGTAACGCGCCATCCTCAATGAGGCTGGGCTCGTCGCCCAGCGTAGCCAGACGTGCGTGTGTGATCAGCATTGATGGTGTCATTGTAGTGGAAAATCGGGGGGAGGACAAGTCTGGTTTCGCCAAAAACCCGTTTTCAGAGTATAATAAGCGCAACACAACCGGGGGACACTGACATGGCACAGACTATTCTTGTGATCGAGGACGATCCCCTCAGCGCCCGCCTTGCTGACCTGGTGTTGGGCTCCGAGGGGTATCAAGTCATTATTGCGCAAAACGGGCTCCTGGGCCTGAAGGCCGCCCGCGAGACGCCACCCGATCTGGTCCTGCTCGACCTGATGCTGCCCGGGTTGGACGGCTTCGAAGTCCTCAATCGGCTGCGGGCCGATCCCCAGACGGCCAACGTGCGGGTGGTGATCGTCTCGTCCAAGTCACAGCCCGCCGACAAGGAGACGGCGACCAAGATCGGCGCTGACGCCTATCTGACCAAACCCTATCGAAAGGGCGAACTGCTGGACATGGTGCGCTCGTTGTTGAGCGAAGCGCCGGAGAAGGCCAAGGCGGCACGGGGCGTCGGCGTGCTCTTCGTAGGGGCACGCGGGGATGAAGCGACGCGCGTCGCACTGCACACTGGGCTGGCGCTGGCCGGCGGGGGAGGGGCCGTCACCGTCGTGGACCTGCGCCCCTTCTCGGTCGAGCACCCCACGCTGCTGGACGTCGTACCTCGCCCTGCCCCTGCATCGCTCGCAGATGCCGCGACGGTGGCCCAACTCCACGGGTTGGCAGTGCAGCACCCCGGCGGGTTGCACCTGTTGAACAACCTGGAAGGAAGTGGGGACGCTGGACAACCCACCTCGAAAGACGCCGAGACAGCCATCGACGCACTATTGGCCGGAGAGGGGCTTGTCTTGATCGACCTGCCGCTCTACCCCGCCGACGTCCTACAACACGTGGCCAGCTTGTGTGCCCTGGTCGTGCTGGTCACCCGGGGGGACACGGCGTCACTGGCGGCGGCGCGCTCGGCGCTCACGCTGATGGACCGGGCCGGTGTGGGCATGGGGCGGATCGGCGTCGTGTTCGTCGGCTCGCCCGAAGAGGGCGCAGCCGAGCTAGGCCCGGACGTGTTGGGCACAATCCCCGCCGAAGCCGGCCCTGACGACCCGGTGTTCCAGGATCTGGCCGACGGTTTGCAGAGCCTGAGACAGTCCTAGCCTGGAGGAAACGGACGGGATGGCACCTGATACCGGGCAAGGTGAAACGCGACAATCCCTGCACGGAGTGCTCTTGGATGCCGGCCTGGTCACGCAGGAACAACTGGAGGCGGCGGAGCAAGCGCGCCAGGGCAGGCAAGAGATCACCGACGTGCTCATCGCGCAGGGCGTCATCACCCCGCGCGATGTCGCTATGGCGCTCAGCCTGCAGCTCAACCTCCCCCTGATCGACCTCAAGCGGCACACCGTGCAGACAAAGGCGCTGGAGCTGGTCCCCCAGGAGATCGCTGTGCGCTACGGCGTCACCCCTCTAGACGTTATCGACGACGAACTGATCGTCGTCATGGAGAATCCCCTCGACATCCAGGCGCTGGAGGACATCTCCATCCGGGCCGGCATGCGCGTGCGGCCGGCGGTGGGCACGCGGGAAGACATCCAGAAAGCGCACCTGCTCTACTACCGCGCCAGCGACGAGATCGAGCGGCAACTGGAACAGATCGCGCCGGAACCCACCCCTATCAGCGAAGAGCCGCGCCTGACCGCCGACATGGTCGCCCAGAATCCGGTGGCCCGCGTCGTCGAGCTGCTCATCGGCCAAGCCATCCGCGACCGGGCGTCCGACGTGCACATCGCCCCCGATAGCGGTCTGCTGCGCGTGCGCTACCGCATCGACGGCGTGCTGCACGACGCGCTGGCAGCCCCCCTATCCGTCCACGGCCCTCTCGTCAGCCGCATCAAAGTGCTGGCCGGGATGAACATCGCCGAACGGCGCCGCCCACAGGATGGGCAGTTCATCTTTCAAGAGAACGGCAACGAGATCGATGTGCGGGTGGCCACCATCGATACAGTTCAGGGGGAAATGGCCGTCCTGCGCCTCCTGGACAAGTCGATCTCGCTGCTGCAGCTCGAGGAGTTGGGGTTCCTGCCTGAGGCGATGGCAACGTACGAGCGGCTGTACACCCTGCCGTTTGGCATGATCCTCGTCTCTGGCCCCACCGGCGCCGGCAAGACGACCACGCTTTACGCCACTGTCAACCGGCTGGATCGGGACGAGAACAACATCATGACCATCGAGGACCCCATCGAGTACCAGTTCGAGCGCATCAACCAGATCCAGGTCAACAAACAGGCGGGCATCACCTTCGCGGCCGGGTTGCGGGCCATCATGCGATTGGACCCGAACATGATCCTGGTGGGCGAGATCCGCGACCAGGAGACGGCGGAGACTGCCGTGCAGGCCGCCCTCACCGGCCACCTGGTGCTCTCCTCCATCCACGCCAACGACGCCGTGGGTGCGCTCTACCGCCTGATCGACCTGGGTGTGGAGCCGTTCTTGGTCGTTTCGGCGCTGGGGGGCGTCGTGGCCCAGCGGCTGGTGCGGCGGGTGTGCGACCAGTGCTGCACCCTGGCCGACGTATCGCCGGAGGAGCGGCTGGCCTTTGAGGCAGAGATGGGCAGCGCGCCAGCGCGCTTCTACCGGGGTCAGGGGTGCAACTTTTGCGCCGACACCGGCTACCGGGGCCGCGTGGGGGTCTACGAGGTGCTCACCGTGAGCGAATCTGTCCGCCGCCTGGTAGTGGATGGGGTCGGCACCGACAAGCTCAAGGAGCAGGCCATTGCCGAAGGGATGGTGCCGATGCGGCGGGACGGTATGCTGAAGGTGCAACAAGGCATCACGACCCCGCGCGAGGTGATGCGCAACGTCTACACCATCCGGTAGAAACGCGGGCGCATGCCCTGTGGCCTTCCCCCCTCTCCTGATTTTCTATTGCCCTAGTCCTAACCCGGACAAGGCCGCTTCGCTACCAAGCCGGAACCAAGAAGTCAACCACGGAGACACGGAGAACACAGAAAGAAGAGCAGTTCTGAAACCTCAGTGCCCTCTGTGTCTCCGTGGTAAAACTCTTGCCCACTGTACAAGAATTCGCTCGTAAGGCACTAATAGTCCCAAGAGTCGTCGGGATGTAGGCCGTAATAAACTTATCCCCCCAGTACCTTACCAATCACATACCCCCTGACAATCAGGCAATTCGTCGCCCTTCGCCCCATTGAACATCTTTTCCCCCATAATAAGCTTACTATGATTTAGTCAATGTAGGCCGTAATAAACTTATCCCCCCAGTACCTTACCAATCACATACCCCCTGACAATCAGGCAATTCGTCGCCCTTCGCCCCATTGAACATCTTTTCCCCCATAATAAGGGGGAAGGGGGTGT
>Ga0315548_1000754_pt1 | contig 29371 bp, 24 predicted proteins | sample SalMarSW160110MG_2_FD_202540 | JGI IMG/M metagenome (GOLD analysis project Ga0315548, IMG submission 202540) | Salt marsh sediment microbial communities from the Plum Island Ecosystem LTER, Massachusetts, United States - Salt Marsh Sediment SW1601-110 ... | reverse complement strand
GGTGACGATTTGGCCAACTGGTCCAATCATATAACCAAGTTAACGGCTCAACACAAGCTCAATGACAGATGGACCCTCGACGCGTCACTGCGCATCTACTGGGGGTTCCCGGGGATGGATGATTGGAACAAATACTCACAAGGTCCCCGGCCAGATTCAGTTATCGAAGAGGGGTGGGAGCGCGCCTATCGCGGCAACTTCTACCTGAACCTCGGCCTGCAGTACAAGCCGAGCAACGACCTTACCATTGGTGTGGTGGGCTACAACCTGCTCGGTATGTTCAACAGGGATTTCAATAAGCGCAATTACTACGGCAGTTACGGCGATTACCGCTGCCACGCGCCGGCTGTCGGGGTGTCGGTAACCTACAGGTTTTGAAATACAACATAGTGATGTTTAAGGCCTTTTAGTTTGCTGATATCCGGTCAAAACCACCTTCATATCCGGCCTTATTAGGCTTCTTTATTGGCGGTCAGATGTTAAACGGTCACATTTCTCTGGCATGACTGCAAAACGGTCTACATACGTTGATAGTTTTGAATCCAGGCAAGTAGTCCGCTTCCATAGCAAGGTCAAATAGCTGTATGTTGAGCTGGGATTGGGACGTATTAGAAGGTGTTATTGAAGTGTTCCGGCTTGCCATCGTCACTATCGTAACTTTTTGACTCTTGTTGTTCTGTGCCGATGCTAATTCGTTCGATGCGTTCTGCCTTTTTTGTATTGCTGTCGATGGTGACTAAAATTGCGTTCATCTTAACGTTGCCGGTTGCAACCTCAAACGGGAATGGCATTTGCGTTCTAAATGACTTTAAGACACTCTCGACACCTCTGCCAATCACCGAATCATGGGCGCCTGTCATGCCAATATCAGTGATATATGCGGTACCTTTGGGCAGGATTCTTTCATCAGCGGTTACAACGTGGGTATGTGTGCCGAAACATAAGCCGACCCTGCCGTCGAGATGGTAGCCCATTGCAATCTTTTCACTTGTCGCTTCGGCGTGAAAATCAACGATTATGATTTCGGCTTTCTGTTGAAGCTGCGGCAGGATTTTATCAATAGCATTATAGGGGCAGTCAACCGGCTTCATAAAGAGACGGCCTATCAAAGAGACCACCGCAACGGTCGGTCCTTTGCTGGTTTTATAATATGCAATGCCTCTGCCGGCGGCGTACTCGGAGAAATTTGCCGGCCGGGCGATATTCTCGCTTTTTTCCAGGGTCTCGATTATATCTTTTTTGCGGTAAGTATGGTCACCTAAAGTAATCAGGTTTACGCCGTACCGCAGTAATTTGATGTAGATTTGTGGTGTCAGGCCGGAGCCGCCGGCAGCATTTTCAGCATTGGCTATTACACAATCGATGTCTAACTCTGAAATCAATGACTTTAGCTTCTCGGCGACAATTCGTCTGCCAGGCCGACCTACTATGTCACCAATACAAAAAACGTTTAATTTCATAATTCGTATGTCGTATTTTTGCTATTTAGCGTATTCGATGCAACGGACCTCGCGCAGCAGCGTTACCTGGATTTCACCGGGGTAAGTCATCTCGTCTTCGACCTTTTTGGCGATGTCGCGCGCAATTTTCATAGCTGAGTCATCGTCAACTTTCTCTGCGCTGACTATGACGCGGATTTCTCTGCCTGCCTGAATAGCGTATGCGTTTTCCACTCCCTTAAAGCTGCTGGCGATTTCCTCAAGTTTTTCCAGCCGTTTGATATATCTCTCGAGTGTTTCTCTTCTGGCGCCGGGGCGTGAAGCGCTAATTGCATCGGCGGCACCCACCAGCGGAGTGTAAGGATTATCTGCGGGGATGTCGCCGTGATGTCCCGCGACGGCATTTAGCACGATAGGCGATTCGTTGAAGCGTTTGAGATAATTTGTGCCTATAGTAGGATGGTTGCCTTCGACATCATGGTCAATGGCCTTGCCGATGTCGTGCAGCAATCCTGCCCGCCTTGCTATCGAGCCATCCAGCCCAAGCTCATCGGCCATAACTTGAGTCAGAAAAGCAACTTCAACGCTGTGGCGAAGTACGTTTTGGCCGTAGCTTGTTCTGTAGCTCAAGGCACCGAGCATGCTGAGCACTTTGTTGTTTAATCCTCTGATGTTGGTCTCGACGGCAGCATCTTTGCCGATTTGTAGTAGCTTGTGATTGACATCCTTTTTGGTTTGTGCGACAAGCTCCTCGATTCGAGACGGATGTATTCGGCCGTCCTGGATAAGCCGTTCCATTGAGAGCCGGGCAACCTCACGCCTGACAGGATTGAAACCGCTAACAACTATCATTCCAGGAGTATCATCGACAATAACATCTACGCCGGTAGCTTTTTCAAATGCGCGAATATTACGTCCTTCTCTGCCAATAACCCGACCTTTCATATCATCATTTGGTATCTCGACAGTAGAGACGGCTACTTCGCAGGTTTGCTCAGCGGCGTAGCGCTGGATGGCGTTGCTGATTATTTCGCGGCTTTTTTCGTCAGCGGTTTCGGCAGCTTCTTCGGTCTTGCGTTGGATTAAGACAGACATCTCGTGCTCACACTCGTCTTCAAGGCGTTTTAAGAGCAGCTTCTTTGCCTCTTCGATGTCCATTGTGGTGATTTTTAGCAGTTGATTTTTCTGTTGTACCATCAAGGTAGAGAGCTGTTTTTCCTTAAGCTCGACATTGTGCAGTTTTCTATCGAGTTCTTGTTCCTGTTGTTTTAGTCCCTTTTCCCGCTGCTGGAGCATTTCGACCTGACGGTCAATGGCATCCTCGCGTTTTGTTAATCTCATTTCGGTTTCGTGCAGCGTTGCACGAGCTCGGTTGACCTCGGTAGTAAATTCCTCCTTTTTCTTAATGGTTTCCGCAGCAGCTTCAATCTGTGCGGATTTGATTATGTTTTCCGCTTCCTTTTTGGCGCCTTCGATTTGTCGCTGCAGGTCTTGCTCAAAGGTTTTTGCTTTTGCTCTGGAAATTATCTGCTGGATAATGACAGCAAGACAAATTCCAAGAATAAAAGCAATAACTGCGGCGAGGATATCAGGAAGCGGAATTTGCATTAGTACGGCGTTCATAATTCCAACCTTTCCCTTGTGCTTACCATAGTGTTAATAAAACAATTGCTCAAAGAAGACGAACTAAGTGCTTTACCGGCAGGTAAGCTCCAAAGAGATGGCTGTGAATTACGAAATCTGTTTTGCCAGAGCTTGAATCAGCTTTGAGGGGCTGAAATTACCTGTAATTAGGGCATTTTGGCCTTAATAAATTCGCTTTCTTACCGAAATTAGCTGATTTTATGCTCAATACCAACCCTCCCTCGTTGGTAACCAATTTCATTTTTCAACCAGATTTCGTTTCACACTAAACTCACTTTTCAGCGCCGCTTCAATTCAGGTGCGTCGTCTGTGTCGGGCGCCAAAAGTGTCTTTGTAACTTAACTACCGCTGATAAAAGAACTTAAAGTTCTTTTATCAATATGAGTATCCCGTTGCAAAACAAAGAAAAACAACCATAGAAAATACGAGACAACTCAAAATTATGTTCGTCAACATCAAACTACCACTTTATGGTAAAGCAATTTAAATAGTCCGTCAAGAAAAAAAGCGTGCTTTTTTAGGTAAAAATTAAGGGAAATCCTGGATATTCAGCGGAATTTTCCGTTTTTTGGTGATTTTCTCAAGATAAACAGCGTGATTTGTACATTGGGTACGTCGATGTTCGTTGGCAGTTTCAGGCTGGGAAAAATGGTTACGCGTGTGGGAAGAAATAAGGTATAATGCTCCGAATTACATATGCTTGTGCCTGTTTTCGCGGGCGTTGTGTTTCGTATTGCGTTTATTAGAGGTGTTTTCTATCAGGAGAAGTTATGTCAGGCCATTCACATTGGGCGGGAATAAAATATAAAAAGGCGGCAATCGACGCCAAGCGTGGCAAAATATGGAGTAAGGTTGCTCGAATGATAATAGTTGCAGCCAAGAGCGGCGGAGGTGACCCTGCTGCGAACCTGTCTTTGCGGTATGCAATCGACAAGGCCAAGGCGGCCAATATGCCAAAGGATACGATTGAAAAGGCGATAAAAAAAGGAACAGGTGAAGTAGGGGGAGTTAATTTTGAAGAGGTGCTTTACGAAGGTTACGGGCCTGCCGGTGTGGCTATAATGGTTGAGGCGCTGACGGATAACCGCAATCGGACTACGCCGGAAATTAAGAGAATCTTTGAGAAACACGGCAGCTCGTTAGGGACAAGCGGATGCGTCGGCTGGATGTTCACCAAGAAAGGCCTTATCACAGTCAGCGCAGATAACATTGATGAAGACGAGCTTCTGGAGATTGCTTTAGCAGCAGGTGCAGACGATATGCAAAATACCGGCTCAGTTTACGAGATAACCTGCGAGCCGGGTGCTTACGAAGAATTGAAAAAGACTCTGCAGGCAAAAGAGATACCAACCGAGGTAACGGAGATATCGATGGTGCCGCAGAACACAGTGCCTGTCAGCGATGAGCAAACCGCCAGCAAGATAATTTCACTGATGGAGGCCATCGATGACCACGATGATGTTCAGAATACATCCGCAAACTTCGATATAGCCGATGATATAATGGCCAAAATCTCACAGTGAGTGTTGCGTATTTCATATAAAGTTATGGGGTTTGTTTTTCAGTAAGCTGCTTTATTTTTTGTTTTGCGATTTTGTATTTTTTCTGTCCGAGTCGGCTGAAGCTCTCCCTGTCTGGGTACATCATTCGAAATTGACGTCGGAAGCTATCTTCAATATCAACCGTGTTTTTGTAGTGTTCGATAGCAGTATCGGTTTTATGTAGCTTCTCGGCGATTTGTGCGAGGTGGAATTGGATTTGTGCTGAGCCGGGATAGCGTTCTGCGGCTTTGCAGCCGAAGTCATAAGCTTCTTTAGTCCGGCCAAGCAGGTCATAGACTGTGCTTAGATTCTCGTAGTTTTTGTAGTTTGCGTGGTCGCGTTCAATTGCTTCGAGAAAACATTGTTCAGCTTTTTTAAGCAAGGCTGGTTGTTTTTTGCCAGTATATTCATAATGTCGAAGGTAAAGTTGGCCATTTAAATTTAACGGTTGTGGGTTTAAGGGGTCTGCCAGGGCTGCCTGGCGAAGGAGCTGGTATGAAAAACTGTACTGCTGTATTGCTGCCTGCTTTATGTTAGTTACAACTTTTGTCACCGGCCACCACACATAATAGAAACAGATACAGGTTATCACCAACCCAGCGGCCAGCATGGATAGTTTTGCAACAAACGGTGGTTTTAGAACAAACGGCAAGCGCTGCCTTTGGTTGAAATCCAACGCTATTAAAGAAGCTATCGTAGCGCAAAAGGCGGTGAATATACCTGGTTCAAAGATTGCAAAGTCTATTAAATTGTGAATTAAAATACCTACAACAGCACAAAAAAGAGCAGCAATTGTGATACTCGATACTTCCGCCTTCGTTCGCCTCTGGCGAACTTCGGCGGACGAGCGATGCTCGATTCCTGATGCTTGCCCAGCCTCTTGAAGGAGCTGGGCTCGATGATTATGCAATGGGGTTGTTATAAGCAAAAAGCCGATTAGAAATGCTGCTATGGGTGCAATGTATAATGTGAATATCACATAAATTATCACATCAAAAGTCTGATTGAGAGTTATTGGGATAATTATTGGTCTGATAATCAGCAGAGCTATTGAGATGATAACGGCGTAGATAGTTGCCAATTTTTTAAAATCGGGCTGGTGCTGATACGGTATCTCTGAGCTGCTTGTTAAATTTGAAGATAGTCTCCACAATGGTATGGCAATAAAGGCTAAAAAACCGACAAGACCGAGCGGGCCATACTGAGTTAGGACACTGAGTATATAATTGTGAGGGTCTGCAACGGTCTCGAGCGCTTCGGCGGGTTTGTATCGAGAGTAGAAATTTGTGAAGTTGCCGGGGCCGACACCGGCGAGGAAATGGTCGGCATACATTTTTGCTGATGCGTGCCAATATTGCCATCTGACGAGCATTGAATTTCCGCCGGGCAGACGGTTGTGAGCCAATCCGTACATAACAGCCATACAAACGACTGCAAAAAAGAACAACAAGCAAAAGGTTAATACAGCTATTTTGTGTTTCTTCAGCCAGCTTCCAAAGTAAAAAAGAGCAATAAAGCAAAAAACAGCAATAAACAAAGCTGTGATTGCGCCTTTACTTCCTGTAAGGCAAAGGCCGAAAAGGATCGCAGCGAGGGCAATGCCTGAGGCGATAAGATGTCTATAAGATGAAAGAAACTTGCGGTTTTTAAATTTATCTATGAATAATGCAAGGGCAGCAAACAGGGTAAGAATTGCAAATGAACCTGCAGAATTGCCGGTTGTGAAAAAGCCGCGAACGTCTTTTGAGTAAAGTCGATGCTCGAAGAGCATATGATTAAGTGTGCCCGGCTGGATGCCAAGCGGCTCAAGAATTGTTTCGGGAGCTTTTTCATATTGGTCAATCATCACCTGATTGATAGAGAAAAACTGCTCAGTACATAGATATGCTGAGACCACCCCTGAAGCAGCTATGACAACAAGAAGCAGCTTTATTTTCGGCCATGAATCCAGAATCTGTATGAGCAAGATCACCATTAGGATCGGTGCGAGCAGTGTGACAAAGTTGGTTATCGCAGTCCGTTTGTTCGATGCCACAAGGCCAGAAATCAAAGCAGCTATGCAAAAAATGAAAAGACCAATCTCTATAGCGCTGAAACGGTATATGAATTTTTTGCTACAAAAACTAAACGCCAACCAAACAGCAAAAGCCAGAATTAACACAACAGATATCGACAAGCTGTATATTGTGTCACTCAGATTAATTGATTGAGTAGTTAACTGTGCGCTGGGTCCTTCGGTATAAGTAGACCGTAGAGCAATAATGCAAAGGCAAACTGCAAGCAGAACGTATTCTAAAAACACCTGCCCTTTACTTTTTGCAAAAACTGAGTTGATTCTATTTTCTGTCATTTCTTACGGTGGTTTCAAAGATGGCGATAATGGCTAAGACCATAATAGTTTGAGAGAAGATTATAACAGCGCCAGGCAGATTAACCTGATAGAGAAAGGTGGCGCCAAGACCTGTGGCAAGGGTCGCCAGATATAGCGTCAGAACCGCCTGAGTGTCATTTAAGCCGTGTCTTTTCAATCGATGTGAGAAATGCTGTGTGTCACCAATGAACGGGCTTTTGCCCTGGCTTATACGCAGTAATGTTACGCTGATAAAATCATATAGAGGCACGGCCATAACAACCAGCGGCATAAAAACTGCGTACCATTGTCCGGATTGTGCTTCGTGATAATAAGTGGTACGCAGAGTCAGTAATGCTACGAAGAAACCTGCTACAAGAGAACCGGCGTCACCCATAAAGATTTTTGCTGGTGGGAAATTGAATATCAGAAAGCCGAGCAATGTTCCTATAAAAACAATTGCCAGACCACCGATAAAGACCTGGCCGCTTATTGCAGCGGCGGTGAATAAGATAGAGCCGGTTATAGCTGCAATGCCGGCAGCGGCACCATCCATATTGTCAAGGAAGTTAAAGGCGTTAATAATCAGAACAATCCAGACGGCTGAAAGGGCAGAGCTAATTATTTTGTTCTCGATAAAAAGCTCGACTCGAATTTCCGCGAGGGCAACGGCCACTATCGCCACAGCAAACTGAACGACAAGTTTGGAATAAGGGCTGAAAGATTTAATGTCGTCAAAAAGGCCTAAAGCAAACAGCATAAAAGTACAGAGCAGGATAAACCATAGCTGGTTGATTTTGGCTAAAAAATCAGCGAGGTCGATATTAGCGGTTTGGGCAAGCGAGTTGAGCCGGATGGGAAAGACTTTTATTGCAATTGTAGCAGCGAGGATGAAAAGCATCAGTGTAATGAAGATGGCGATACCGCCACCGAGGGGGACAACGGTTCGGTGGTATCTGTCCTGCGTTGGATGGGCGACAAAGCCGGCACGAGCGGAGATTTTTCGTACGATGGTTGTTAAAACAGCTGACAAGGCAAAAGAGCCGGCCAGCAAAATTAGTGTTAATATCGTCAACGTTTCGATTTTAGCTGCTCCGATAATCGGGTTCTTACTTTAGAGAAAAAATCGAAGTAACACTGCTGCCTGTAATCCGGATAGGTGTGAGGCAGGGACCGCCAGGCGCCTTTATCAAAAACAAGTGTAACTTCGGCATACGTTTTTTTGCCAATATATATACGATGTGAGTAGTTTTTTGTTGTGGCTAAGACGAGCTTCGAGGGCTCAATTATGCCGGGGTCTAAATTTACCGGTCTGGGCAGAGGCAGAGCCAGAGTTTTTGCTAACTTTTGCTCGAGCTTGTTTGTTTGGTGTTTGATTTTTGCCAGTTTTCCGGGGTCGAGCAGCTGTTCAATGCTGGCAAATTTTCTCAGGATGTGTGAGCCTGTCTGGTCTTTATAATAGTCGGTCTGCGAGAACGGCCATACATCACTTGCAAGGTCGATATTTCCGAATTTGTTTTCAATCGCCTCAACGGCAGCGTGTAAACACTGTCGGTCGGCAGCCAGGATTCCGACTATGAGCTTTACAGGTTTGGGCTTTTTTAGTTTCCACATCAGTAGTTTTTGGTTTTAAGTTTTTAGTTTTTTAGACGTCGCAGATTTGTACTGCCTGTGCCAGAGAAGTTAGTGGGTCACGGGTTGGGGTAAACTCGTGTGCGACGTAGCCGGCAAAGCCGGTGTCGGCGATAGCTCGCATAATGGCTGGGTAATATAGCTCCTGTGTTTCGTCGATTTCATTTCTGCCCGGATTGCCGGCTGTGTGGTAATGGCCGATGTAGTCTTTATAAGTTTGAATGGTGCGGATGATGTCACCTTCCATTACTTGAGCATGATAGATGTCATAAAGGAGCTTTACACGCTCAGAGCCGACTTTTTTGCAGACCTCGACGCCCCAGGCCATATTATCAAACATATAGTCCCTGTGGTTTACCTTACTGTTTAGATACTCGATACAAATAGTAACCTTTTTCTTTTCAGCGGAACCGACGACCTGTTTGAGTGCGGTGACGGCATTTTCAACTCCCACGTCATCAGTCATACCGAACCGGTTGCCGGAGAAAGTAATTACATTTGGGAAATTATATTCAGCAGCTGCCTCGATTGCCTGACGGATTTTTGGGAGACATCGCTCGTGGTTTTCCTTTCTGTTTATCCCTCTGACCAAACCATGCGTTTCAATCATTGAGCAGACCAGGCCGTGTTTTTTGAGTGTTTCAAAGGCGTTGGGCCTGAGCAGGTCGATGCCTTTTAGACCTATTTTTTTGGCGGCCATACAGAGTTCGTCAAGCGGTAATTTGCCGTAGCACCATCTGCTGACCGATTGGTTGATGCGGCCTTTTTTTAGGACGCGTTCAAGTTTGTCAATATCGACGGCGTATCCTTTTTGATTAAGAGCGCCGACAATTGTCCCCGCAGCTATAAGCGAGGTATTGCGGATAAAAGTTCTTCGCGAGAATTGGTTAGAATTCATTGGATTTTTTCCTTCAATGAATTGACAATTTTGATTGTTTTATCTGCGGCTTTTTCAATCGGGACTGTTTGACTTTTTGATTCTGCGCGGAGTTTGATTTCAACGTTGGCGTCGGCGATGGATTTTTTGCCGACGGTAACTCTTACGGGTATGCCGATTAGGTCGGCGTCTTTGAATTTGACGCCGCCGCGAAGGTTGCGGTCATCGAGCAGAACGTCAATTCCGGAATCGAGCAGCTTCTGATAGATATTTTCTGCCGTTTTTGCGACGTCAGGGTCATCCTGATTTACGGAGGTTACGATGACCTCGAATGGAGCGATGCTTATTGGCCAGATGATACCATTATCGTCGCTACTGATTTCAATTGCAGAAGCAAGGATGCGGTTTATGCCGATGCCGTAGCAGCCCATAATGCAGGGCTGTTCGTGGCCATTCTCATCGAGGAATTTTGCGCCAAGTTTTTCAGAATATTTTGTTCCGAGTTTGAAGACCTGGCCGACCTCGATACCTTTCTTGAACAGGAGCTTTTTACCATTATATGTGTCACCTTCAACTGCGTAGCGAATATCCGTGACAATGACGTTTTTGCCTTCAAGATGAAAGTCTCTGCCGGGTACGACATTTTTTACGTGGTAATCAGTCTTGTTGGCGCCAGTGACGCCGACAGCCATTGCTGCGACGGCGTGGTCGATAATCATTCTTGAGACTTTATCCGCTATCCTCGTTGGTCCGGCAAAACCGACCTTGGCACCGGTGACTTTTTCAATGGTAGCTTCATCGGCCAGCTCTATATGTTTGCCGCCAACGGCTTGAGTTAGCTTTTCGGTATTAACATCGTGGTCGCCCCGGACCAAAGCGGCAATTGTATCGTCTTGGGTGGCATAGATTAGGGTTTTGATCATATCCTTTGGCTTTGTTTTTAGGAATGTACAGACGGCTTCGATGGAGCCGATGTTTGGAGTATGGACTTTTTCAATAGGTGGGATTTTTGCATTGGACTTTTCTTTTGGCAGTGGGTCAACGGCGGCTCTTTCAAGGTTTGCAGCGTAAGAGCCGTCTTCGGCATAGACGATGGTGTCCTCGCCGGATTCGCAGGGTACGGTGAACTGGTGCGAGTCGGAGCCGCCCATTTCGCCGACCTCTGCTTCAACGGTAACATATTTAAGTCCGCAGCGTTTAAATATACGGCAATAAGTATCGTACATAACCTTGTAAGTTTCATCGAGACATTTTGGGTCGGCGTGGAAGCTGTAGGCGTCTTTCATTATAAATTCGCGGGAGCGGACCGGGCCAAAACGCGGGCGGAATTCATCGCGGAACTTGGGGCTAATCTGATAGAGGTTGACAGGCAATTGTTTGTAAGATTTTATCTCGCCGGCAACGAGGTAGGTTACGACTTCTTCTGCGGTGGGGCCGAGGACGTTCTCTCTGCCGTGACGGTCTGTGAGCCGGCACATCGTTTCGCCATAGTCGATATCTCGGCCGGTTTTCTGCCATAACTCTATCGGCTGAAGGGCGGGCATAAGTATTTCCTGGGCGCCGGCTTTGTTCATCTCATCGCGGACGATTTCGATGGTCTTTAGCAGACTACGCCAGCCGAGGGGCAGGTATGTGTATGTTCCGCTGGCGACTTTCCGCATCAGTCCCGCTCGAATCATAAGTTTATGGCTGATGGTCTCGGCGTCGGAAGGGACTTCCTTGACCGTCGGTATGAACATCCGGCTGTATCTCATATTTCGTGCCTCGTACTGTATATATCGTGTATATTGTAGTTTGTAGCACTTTATAGCCCAAACTATAGACGGTTGCAAGATTATATTTCGCATATCGCATCGCATATTACGTCCTGAGTGACAGCAAAAAATGAGAAAAGTCCCATAATTTTGTTGACATTGCCGTCTGAATTCTGTACGCTATAAAAGATTGTAACGGAAGATGTGGTGAGAGAGCTTACTCTGTTTTCCTGGCAAGCTTTCCCCCTAAAAAAACAGTAAAAACCGAGGAAAAGGCGGTGAAGCAATTTTTGCTCAGGAGGATTTAGAATGAGAGAATTTAAGCTAAAATTTGTAATGATGTGTGTGCTTGTAGTGGTTGCCGGTTTGGCGGTTTCGCCGCTCGCCGGTGAAAATTATATCAATCCCGGCATTGACTATTGGGCTACTGTTGAGCCGACCGAAGTAGTCTTCGGCAACAATTCCTTACCGGCAATACCGGCTGATTTCTTCTTCCCCGGCTCAGACCCCTTTGATGGTGTCATTTACCTCAAAGGCCAACCCATCGACCCCTGTACCAGTAACGCAGATATATATATCAGACGGCAGAGTTCCGGTAATCCTACTCCCGATTGCAACATTCCAATTAAGTTGATTGAGCTGAGTCTTGTCAGCACCGCGCCAATCGTAGTTGATTTCCCAGCCGAGTCCTTCTTTGATGTGTTTGTAACAGTTAAGCCCAGCCCGCCATCAACAGGAGAGCTTAAAGTTACCAAAAAAGACCCCAACGGCGGGACCTTTGATATGACCCTTGATGTTCGTTACCGGTTTGAGTTTACCCGTGTTGACAGCAATGAAAGTCCGAAGATATGGGAGCCCAATGAGTTAGTAACTGTGAAGTCGAGTTTTTTTTACGAGTGGAAAGACGAGCCGCTGGAGGGCTCGGTGCCTGCCGGCAATAACTTTTATCCGGTCAAAGGTGAACCCCATATTATGGACCTGGCCCGCGGCGGGGGACGCCACTCCATCGAGCCGGCTATTGATGGTAACGATTATGAATGGAAGCTGGCTGACCTTCTGCCGTACGGAATAAGAGTCAAATGGGCTCAGCCACCGGTAGTCAAAAATATCTGGGACCCGAATCTAATATACTATGGGTGGAACGTGTATGCTCCATTCGCTGCGGATGATTTTCGGTGCGATACGAATGACCCTATCACGGTGATTCGATGGTGGGGCTCATTTGAGAATTGGCCCAGCGAGATGGTGCCGGAACAGAGCGAATTGCCCGAGAAATTTCGTCTTACCATCTGGACCAATGTCCCGCCCGATTATGCCGACCCCGAATCCTACAGCCATCCCGGCGGAATAATCCACACAATCGACTGCAACAACTACGAAGTCGAGTTCTTTGGCTGGGAGGAGGACCCCTGGACCGGTGAGAAGACGACCAAATTCCAGTTCACTCAGTATCTTGACCCGAATGACTACTGGGAACAGCCCGGCGACTGGGGCATCTACTGGCTGGGCATTGAAGCTCTCTACGGATACAATGAATGTGCCGACTGCAACGCTGACTTCGATGGCGATGGTGACGTCGACGGGGATGACTTTAGCATCTTTCTACCTTGCACCGGCCAGCCTCCGGAGGGGGCATGCGAGCAGGCCGATTTGAACTGTGACGGCGTCATCGACAGTAATGATAGCAATATCTTTGTATGCCAGATGAACGCCGGCTGGCCCGACCCGACCTGCTGTACCGGCAGTCCTGTTGTCCCTGATTACCGCTTCGGCTGGGAGACCCGCACACATTACTTTATGGACGATGCCGTACAAGGATGCATCAACCCTGATACGAACGAGCTATCTTGCAGTCCGATTAAGGACCAAGAGGACTTCAGCTGGGACCTGTCTTTCAAGCTCGGCACCGGCGAAGTCAAAGAGCCGGTTAGACACCTCAAGTGGTCTCAGCCGCCCATTGAGACTGTCCCCCAACACGAGACCCCTCACTTCTACGGCTATGATATGTGGGCATTTACACCGTGGGAAGACCCCGAGAATCCGGGACCTTCGTATCGGGTCTGCCTGGCGGACGACTTCAGGTGCATCGGCTCGATGCCTGTAACCAGCATCCACTGGTGGGGCTCATACTACAATTGGACCGAGTACTATTATCTCTACTACAAAATGCCTCCTACACAACCAAGCAGTTGGTGGATAGGATTCTGGAGCAATACTTTTGAAGACCCGTGCGATATACTTCCCTGGGGCCGCTGGAGCCGGCCGCACGAGCTGCTGTGGGAAATCGAACTCGATGCCAACCGCGTCGAGCAGGTATGGATGGGCGATGATGAGAGATTCGAACACCCAGACCCAGGTGATGACTGGCTTGATTTTTCGGAAGATGTCTGCTTCCAGTATTATGTACAATTAGAGCCAAATGAGCACTTCTGGCAGGATGACTTTAATTCGCTCGATGACATCTACTGGATAAGCATAATCGCTGAGTACAACGAGACAATTCACGCTTTTCCATGGGGCTGGAAAACCAGACCTAAAGTCTGGATGGATGCGTCGGTATTCTTCTGGATGACAGGCGACCCCTGGGTGGGTATGGAGCTTGGCCCAGAGCACTGGCTGACAAACCAGCCCCCGATTGTCTGGCGTTGGGGCGGCCCGCTTTTCTACATAGACCGGTTCTGGGATTTGTCTTTTGAGCTGGACACCGACCCGAACTGGGTCAAGTGGGAACAGCCGTTTACCGGCCTGCGAGATTGGGCACACTATGAGGATGTGAATTCCTGGGCCATAGACGACGGCGAGCCAAATATCACTGAGATGGTGGTCGCAGATGACTGGCTATGCCGGCGCCGTACACCGGTAACGTCAATCGTCTGGTGGGGTTCGTATTTAGACTATGCGTATAATCCCTCCGAACCCAATTATTACGGCATTGGCATGCCCCTGCCGAACAAGCCAGACTACTTCCTGATTTACTTTTGGACCGACATGCCGGTCGACGACCCGTGCAACACACTCGGGTACAGCTATCCGGGGCAGAAAGTCTGGGAGTACAGGGCCTATGAATACGACGAAGTGTTCCTCGGCTATGACAAGCACGTAAAATACAGATATCCTTTGGCCTCGCGGCAGGAGGCGGTGTTCCGCTACTCGGTAAGAATACCTGAGGAAGATTGGTTCTACCAGCCTAAAATTAACGGCATCTACTGGATAAGCATCGTAGCCATATATGACCAGTTCAATCCACCAATATACAAGTGGGGATGGACGAATCATCAACACGTCTTCAACGATGATGCCGTCTCAGGACGTCCACTGCCATGCGACGGTGAATGGGAATGGTTCGAGGTCTTCGACCAGACCGGCGAAAGTGCTGATATGTCGTTCGTATTGTTCACCGACCCTAATGCATGCAATCAGTGTGCTGACTATAACATTGATGGGGTCGTTGACAACTTCGATCTTGACGTCTTTACCGACAACTGGCTGTGGGTCGGTCTGCCGGGCGGCTTCAACGACGGTGACTTAAACTGTGACGGCAAAGTCAAATTTGACGATTTTGCCATTCTCGCGATGGTGTGGCTCGAGAGCTGCCTGTAGAACTTAATTCGTCTGCTTGTATTAATCTTTGGGGCCTGTATTGATTTGCTTAGTATGGGCCTCATTTTTTTATTGATTAATGATTATTGATCATCGATAATTGAGATTGCTTCGCTCCTTCGACTCTTTCGGCTACGCTCAAGATAGGTTCGCTCGCAATGACAAAATGGTTGGGGGATCAATTTTACGGAGTAAGTAATGGCACATAAATTTATCAATGAGATAGAGCCGGGCCAAACAATCGACGATATTTATCTGGCCAGAGAGCCGATTCTCAGGAGCACGACGCGAGGTGATTTGTATATAGCGATGTTCCTTTCGGACCGCACAGGTCAGCTAAACGGGCGAATGTGGCAGGCGACCGAGGCAGCTTATAAAGCACTTCCGAAGCCCGGCCTTGTCCACGTGCAGGGAAGAAGCGAGCTTTATCAGAATAATCTGCAAATCATTATAAATAACATCAGCATCGTCGACGCGAAGAAGGCTTGCCTGGATGATTTTCTGGCACGAACGGATAAAGACACGAAAAAGTTGTTTGAGGAGGTGAAGGAGATTGTAGGGCGGATAAAAAACCCGCAGCTAAAAGCACTTGTAGATGAATTTCTGGCGGATACCGAGCTGATGGAGAAATTCTGCAATGTTCCGGGCGGGGTAAAACTGCATCACGATTATCTTGGCGGGTTGTTAGAGCACACGCATAATATGCTGCGAGTAGCTGTTGCGATACTACCGTTATATCCAAAGGTGCAGGAGGATTTGGTTTTGGCTGGTATTTTTCTCCATGATATCGGTAAAACAGAGGAACTTTCATACGATATGGCATTTTCATATACTGATTCCGGGCAGCTAATAGGGCACGTTGTAAAAAGTTTTGTTATGGTGAATCGAAGAGCCGACGCCTTGAAGGCAAAAGGTACTGACATTGAACCGACGATACTGGATGCTCTCGGGCATATCCTTTTGTCTCACCATGGCCAATACGACTTTGGTTCGCCGAAGCTGCCAGCAACACCTGAGGCGTTTATGGTTTATTATATTGACGATATGGACGCTAAAGTAAACCAGGTGACTGCGGCAATCGAAAATGAACCAGGTGATTCGGATTGGACGCCTTGGAAGAATGCGTTACAGACCCGGCTTTATAGAAAGCGCATCGAATAAGAATTAAAAGCTGTATGGGGAACTCCACCTCAGATTAGCGGGTGATGGGTCAGTTTAAGTAAGGTTTAGAAACGATACCGGACGGGCTACCCCTCCAAAGGTTTTAGCCCGTCCGGTTTTTATGCATCTACTATGGGCTGGTGATTCTCACGGTATCTGGGGTGAATATCGATTATCTAACTACCAATTAGCAATTTTTTTACAGGCAGTGTGACATATGTATGTCACAGTATTTGAAAAAACATAGAGGTCGATAGCAATTATCCGGTTTTTGTATTGAGTATTTCGTAGGTGAAATCAGAGGTCAGAAATCAGAGTTTTATTCCTCTGTCTTCTGTCTTTAGATGCTTTGTGAATTGTCTCGGTTAAGAACGATGCCGGAAAATCGCCAGATTTTCTCAAATTGCTTGTGGGACATATTCAGTTTGCCAAAAACAGGGTCGGCGATGACGACCATCCGGTCTGAGACCTCAAGTACGGCGACACAATGGTCAGACAGAAATGTTTCTTTTATGACAGCTAAGATAATGCCTCGGCCCTTTAGCTGATTAACCGAATCGAAGTGTCGGTATTGACAGTTAAGGCCTTTCCGGCCATAGCGATTTTGAAGGGCGGTGTAAAGACATCCCGGAAGCGTGCCGATGATGGGACTTGAGCGCGCAAGAACGGCCATTTCGCCTTCTTTAGCGTTAAAGCCGAGTTTTCTTAGAGCGGTTACCGCTGCGGCAGGGCCACAGGTATAATCTCTGCTCTGAAAGCAGATACCGTTGGAATCAAGGGTGGTCTTAAGATTTGATAAATCATCTTTGAGCAAAGCAGGGGCGATAAAAGGTGAGACTGAAAAGTGAACGACAAACGCAGCCATTAAGATGCAAACTATGACCTTCTCGGATTTACGAGGCAGATGCGGCAGTGCTGAGGTAAAACCCATAGTTACAGCCAGAGCTAAAATGATAAATCTGAATCGTCCGGTTGCGAGCCAGGAGAAAGGCGGCAAAAAGCTCAGTATGCTGATGTGTCTGGTTATTATTAATATCGCGATGAATGAAAATGAAAGAAGGTATCCGATTAACCAATATTGTTTTTGAAGGCGTGAGAAAACTTTGCCGAGAACGATTCCCAAAATGGTGACCAGTATCACGCTTGTAGCTTCAAGCCAAAGCTCCATCTTTTCCCTTTTATCCAACTCCGTTTGGGGGAACTCAATCTACAGGTACCTAAATAAGGTTACCATTACTTCGCCAATATACAGCCGATAATATAAAGCGTTACAGTCGAAAAATAAAGAGTATTATCTAAAAAAAAAGATAGTTTTGTTGTTAATTTAGGGATTCTATGTTGGCTATAACACGTGGATATTGACAGGCGAGCTGTTTAGATTTGTAATCCGGCGTTGAGGATAGTAAACTAATCTGACTACGGCTTGGCGCTCTCGCCTCCGTGAAGTGCTACGGCGAAGCAGGGTCGCCAAGACGAGTCCTGAGGTTTCGTGACTAAAATGACAGACAAAACAAAAATATATACGGTCAGCCAGGTCAATTCGCTAATCAAGGGGATTCTGGAGAATAATCTGCCCCGAAGGTTGACAATTAACGGCGAGATAACGGATTGGAGACTGCACCATAGCGGGCATTGCTATTTTTCATTGAAAGATGAAAATTCGACGCTTCCCTGCGTTATGTGGAAGAGCAAATTTGGTGCGGTGAAATTTCAGCCGGAAAATGGACTGGCGGTGCTGGCAACAGGTTCTATCGATGTTTATGTCCCGCACGGCAGGTATCAATTCATTATCGATAAGCTTATCCCGGCCGGGGTTGGAGCGCTGCAATTAGCTTTCGAGCAGATGGTGAAAAAACTACAGGCACAGGGACTTTTCGATGAAGCGCATAAAAAGCCGATACCGGAATATCCCGAAAGGATTGGGATATTAACGAGCGAATCAGGGGCGGCAATCGAGGATATTAAAGACAGCATTTGGAACCGCTGGCCCTGCGTGAAGCTGTTTCTCTATCCCGTGCCCGTTCAGGGCGATGGAGCTGCCGAAAAAATCGCAGCCGCGATTAGAGATATAAACAGGCGTAATAAAAAATTGAAACTGGATGTTTTGATTGTCGGCAGGGGCGGTGGATCGCTGGAGGATTTATGGGCGTTTAACGAAGAAGTCCTCGCTCGGGCGATATTCGACTCGAAGATACCCATCATAAGCGCGGTCGGCCACGAGATTGATACCACCGTTGCCGATTTGGTCGCCGATGCAAGGGCCTCGACGCCGACGAAGGCAGGCGTTGTGGCGGTGCCGGATATGCAGAAGGTCCTGGGCGATTTGGAAAATTACCAAAGCAGTATGAATAACAACGTAACTTTATGCCTTAACTATCGCCAGCAGCAGTTGGATGAGTCAGCCGGCAATATCGCCGATGCCGTAAAAGAGTTTCTCACCGAAAGGCGTGAGCGGTTATACGAAACCTTCGAGCAGCTAACCAAAATCGAGCCGCATCGGCTGTTAGGAAAAATGAGAGATGATTTAAATACCTTACAAAATCGGGTAAACGCTGCGATACAGGAGATTTTTAATAAGCGTAAGATGGCCCTTACTGCGCAGGCCAATCTTTTGGCCGGCCTGAATCCAAAATCGGTTTTGAAGCGGGGCTACAGCATTACAACAAGTAAGAAAACCGGCCGTGTTATAAGAGAACTTGAGGATATCAAAATCGGGGATTTGCTGCTCACCGAGCTTGCAGAAGAAAAACTGATTGAAAGTAAAGTAACGAAAAAGTAAAATTCGGTTAGATGCTTTGAGGAAAACAGCAGCGAGATAAAATCGAAGTTGAATATTAATGTGTCACGGCGAAGTACAGCGAAGCCGGAAGTGTTATATAATGTTATCCGGAAGTGTTGTATAATGTCATGTTGATGTAATACTAATAGGATATGTCAAAATGGATCCACTAAAGATGCAGCATATATGCCAAGTATCGATGCTCATCGGTGCAATTCTGGTTGCATTGGGTATATATGGCAACTATTACTTCGGCAAAGAGGCCCGTAATAAGCAATTACCCAAAGACAATAAAGGTGTTGTTATGACAACTGGAGATCCTAAGAATCAGATGAACATAGGGAACATCGAGAGAATTGATGGAGATATTGTTCAAGGTGATAAAATCGCGATTAATGTTGATCAACGTACATCTGCATCGTATGTTCCCCCAGATACTTCGCTTCGAAATATGGTCTTGAAGAACCTTCATAATCTTTCTTCACGTCATGATACGTCGAATCTTCAGGTTATCATCGAAGTAGAAGCTGGTAATTCTCTAAGAGACAAAGTCGCCAATGATCTAGGTGAAATTCTTTCTGAATGCAATCTGGGACATTATCCAAAAGGAAATACATATATGGGTCGTTTTCCAGATTACCCAATCACTGTTCTTTGTAGTACGTTGAATGCACCTTTCGCCAAAGAGTTAATAACTTCCATCGAACCGTTAATGACAGGAAAAGTTGGTTTTCTAACTGATCTACAAAGCGATAAAATAATCAAAATGTACATATATGGAACTCCAACATTCAGTGCTAAGGGAGAAGTTAGGATAGAATAGCTGTTTGTAATTAAATACCAGCATAAAATCAGTGAAAAAGCTGTATGATGGAGTAATAAATGTCAGCTATATGCTTGTTACATAACTCCCGGATTTGCAGTAAGCGAAGAACCATCGAACGAACGAGACACGATAATTGCATCCGAATAGTCTACGCTTATGACTGGAACACACAATCCGACAATACGGCACTTGTTTATGATGAGGTTATGAATGTAGTTCGGATTCTCAAAAAGGAATTCCCCGTCAGGGTCTCATTTCGCCCTCTTGGAGCGAAAGATGGGAGCATCTACTGTGATATTTGCCGTCAGATAAAATCGGCCGATGTTGCTCTATTTGACCTAAGCACGTACAATCTAAATGTGCTTTTAGAACTGGGCTTGGCTATCGGAGTCGGTACATATGTTTTCCTTCTCAGGTCAAGACATTATCAAGAGAGGCAGAGAGCTTTGTCAGACCTCAACGGAATCCTGGAATACAGATTCTCGAGGCGATCAGGTCGGCTGTCCTTTCAGGTGGATTTCCGGCGTAGCCTAAGATCAAAGCTTCGCCTTGTAGCGAAGAGACGAATAAAGAACACACAAAAATAAATCTGTGCAATCCGCCTTCGTTCCTTGATGCGAACTATGGCGGACAAGAATTATGGGAAATTTGAGATATGAGCGCTAAACAAAATAATAATGTAAGTAAACTGAGCTTCGAGCAGGCAATTAAGGAGCTTACAGGTATAGTCAGCAAGATAGAACAGGGTGAAATACCTCTGCAGGATAGTCTCACTCAGTACGAAAAAGGTATGGCCTTAATTAAGCACTGCAGGGATATATTACAGAAAGCTGAGAAAAGAATTGAGACAATATCGAAAGAAAAGAAGACAGAATGAATGACCCTTCGACACTTCGACGAAGCTCAGTGCGGGCAAGCTCAGGGCAGGCAGAAGATGGAACGATTGCAAAGGAAGGACAAGATATGGGCAAAAAGATAAAATGCCGTCTAGCGCCTATAATGATATTTCTTAGTTTATTTCTCTGGTTTTCAGTTAAAGCGTATGCCCAGGTGGTTCGAGAGGAAAAGCCAAAAGGTGCGGAATCTGCTTCGAAGACGAAAAGCGAAGATATCCAGTATTATACAAAGTGGAGGATTCGTTATATCTTGCCCGGGACAGTGATGGTAAAGTGGAACGGCGTGGAACATAAGATAACAGATTTAGACCCGGTGGTTAAAGAATATCTTTGGGAGCATTCCGGCCCGGAAGCCAGGCAACAATTATACGATTGTTATTACTATACCACGGCTCTTGGGAAAGAATGGGGAAAAGAGCTCGGCTATCGTATGGACGTATATTACGGTGCAGCAACTGAATGGGCAAAGGCAAAAAAACAATGGAGAGAGCGGCAGAAGGTATGGGCTGTTCCTGATGAGGCCATCAAGTTTCTCAATGACGCTGATGTTTTCCTCAAGACTCACAAAGAGGAGTTAACCAAGGACCAAATCGAGGAAATTAATAATAGTAAGGAAGAGATTAAATCCCTGGGATTATTGGTCGGCGCTATAGAAGTTAAAAAGAAGGAAATTGCGGTCAAAGGCATATCCGCGGGTTTGATAGGGATTATTACCGATTACTGTCTGGGCTTTACCCGCCCCGGGTTCAAGGCTACCAGTGAGTTAGTGGGTATGATTGTGGGAGATGTAATAGCGGTTCTCAAAGAGGCACAAAATAAAGACCCATCGGCCGGTGAACAGATTGCTTTATTAAATGAACAGATAGCGAAGATAAAGAAAGTATTGAATAGTCATATTGAAAAGTACAAGTCTCGATGGCAGGAATTTCTTCAGGCCGAGCAGGAGGAATCATCCGCCGTTGCTGCTTTGAGAAAAGCTGCCAAAGGAGTTACAAAGGCAAATAAAAAGATGCAAGAAGCGCGGTATGCTCGCTTTGCTGCCAGGCATAAATATATGGCTCATTACATGACCTGTTCTGTTAGATTAGATGCCGCGAAAGCCTGGGAGGATGTCCACGGCAGAGGTGGCAGAGGCACTCCCCCTAATCCCTGCCCCACCTGCAAACAGTTAGCTGAAGAAGCTGATAGAAAGTATGAGGAGAGCAACAAACTTCGAGACGAATATTATAATAGAATTCGAAGTGATTACAGTTCGTTCGTCACCGAATTCGGGGCTACACCACATCCGGAATTAGCCAAGAAGGAAATTACAACGACAGAGGCATGGGAGCAATATAAACAGGAGTATGAGAAAAAACACCGCGGCTACTACGATAACCGTTATAAGAAAGAACAAATAAGCGAGCACACCAAAAGAAGAATGGAAATTCCCCAAGAGATAAAAGCTACCTCAGAGCGTCTTGATGCGAATCTGGGAGAGCATGGAGACACTGCGGAAAATAGAAAGCTTCTTGATAAACTTAATAAATTATATGAAGAACAGTTAACTTTCGAAGTTGAGGATTTAATCGAGCACGCCGAATTTAATGCTACCGAGAGATTTTTGGCAGGCCGACAGTAGTTTATTGAGAGTTATAAATTAGTACTTGCGAGCGTGGCGGAACTGGCAGACGCGCAAGGTTTAGGTCCTTGTGTCCATTATGGACGTGTAGGTTCGACTCCTATCGCTCGCAGTTATAAACCTTGTATGATAAAAACTTATTTAGTTGCGACATTTGGCATACGCAATACGAAATTCTAATTTATGGCCAGGAATGGACGTTCCAAATATCAAGAGGAGGTAATCTCACGGTATTATGATAATCTTGATACGATAATGCTCCAGAAACTCAGTGAGCTGGTCACCGAGCTCTATTTGGCCGACACTCCAGCCAAGAAAAACCGCCTTTGGCAAAGGGCCCACAAGGCGATGGTGAATCTGAATGTCCCGCCTGCAATAATCAACCATATTATGAAAAAGGCAGATGTGCAAATACTCGCCAAGAATCTGCAGGATTGGCTGGTCAACAAAAAGAAAAAATAGGGGGTGGAGGTTCGACTCCTCTCTCTCGCAGTTTTAAAAGCCACAGAGAAATTTTTTGTTTTTATTAAACAGAGGCGTGTATATCACTTGGAGATTTTGCGGGCCTGCTGGCGTCTTTCCTCTTCTTTCAGGAATTGTTTTCGGATACGAATCGAATTGGGACAAACCTCGACAAACTCGTCGGCCTGAATGTACTCCATCGCCGCTTCAAGACTCATCTTTCTGATGGCTTTGACCCTGGCGGCATCGTCTTTGCCTGCCGCGCGTACATTGGTGAGCTGTTTGGCTCTTACTGCGTTTACGGGTATGTCATTGTCCCTGCAGTGTTCGCCGACTACCTGGCCTTCGTATACTTTTTCGCCCGGCTCAACGAAGAAAGTGCCACGGTCATATAAAGCGTCAAGTGCATAAGCTGTTACCTGCCCGGTAGCGGTCGCAATCATAACGCCGGCCTTGCGCTGCGGAATCGAGCCTCGCATCGGCTCATATCTTTCAAACGAATGATGCATAACCGCTTTGCCCTGTGTCGCATTCATCATCCTTGCGTTAAGGCCGAACAAGCCCCGCGATGGTATCAAAAATTCCATATGAATAAAATCGCTCGCTCCGCTTTTGGTGTCCATTTTAACTATCTCGCTCCGCCGGTCGCCCAAAAGATTCATCACGGAACTCCGGCAGTTCAGCGGGCAATCCACCGCAAGTAATTCTATCGGCTCATGACGTATGCCGTTAACTATTTTCAAAATTACATTCGGTTTGCCGACACAAATCTCGTAGTCCTCTCGCCGCATATTTTCCAGCAGGATGCCGAGATGCATCAGACCCCTTCCCGAGACATTATACTCCTCGGGCGTTTGGCCCTGCTCGACCCTTAACGCAACATTATGCCCAAGCTCCTTTTGGAGTCTTTCGCCAATCTGTCTGCTGGTAACATATTTGCCGTCTCTGCCGGCGAAAGGCCCGTCGTTAACTCTGAATGTCATAGACATCGTCGGCTCATCGACCGAGATGACCGCAAGCTGCGAAGGATTGTCCGCACAGGCAATTGTGCTGCCGATATCAACAGGGTCAAGCCCTGATATCGCGCATATGTCACCCGCCTGAGCGGTTGGAACCTGTTTTCGGCCGAGGCCGTCAAACTGATGAATCTGCATGGCCTTCTGCTGGGTATGCAGACCTTCTTTGTCAATCACGGTAACCGGCTGAGCTTCGGTTATCCGGCCTGCAAAAATCCTGCCTATCGCAATTCGTCCGACATAATCCGAGTGTTCCAGACTCGTAACCAGCATTTGCAGCGGGGCGTCGGGAATGACCTGCGGAGCGGGAACCTTGTTTATAATAGTCTCGAATACCACCTGCATATTGCCAGTTTTTTGGGAAAGGTCCGTAGTCGCCCAGCCTTCTTTTGCCGATGCGTAAAGACAGGGAAAATCGAGGGCATCATCGTCTGCGCCAAGCTGTACAAACAAATCGAATACTTCGTTGACAACATCCTGCGGCCTGTTGTTTTCGCGGTCCATCTTGTTGATTATGACTATCGGTTTGAGCTTATGCTCAAGGGCCTTGGTCAATACAAATCTTGTCTGCGGCATAGGGCCTTCGAAAGCATCGACCAGAAGCAGAACGCCGTCGGCCATTTTTAAGACACGTTCAACCTCGCCGCCGAAATCGGCGTGGCCCGGCGTGTCGATTATATTGATTTTATATTCGTCGCCCAGAGAGTCGATATAGTTAATCGCGCAGTTTTTACTGAAAATCGTTATGCCTCGCTCCCGCTCTATAGGATTCGAATCCATAATCAAGTCGTGCTCGCTGCCGCCCAGCTTGTCAAGCTCCTCGGTCCGAAACATTCCGGACTGGTACAAAAGCTGATTTACCAGCGTTGTCTTGCCGTGGTCAACATGAGCGATTATCGCCACATTACGAATATAATCCGAATACATAAAAAATCTCAAAAAGAATTGGTCAATAATCAGGATTTGTTTTAATCTGCCAGACGTACGGCGGATTAATCCCGGTTATGAAAACAAATTATTTTACATTGTTTTTTATGAATGTCAATGTAAAATGCATAGTTTATTAAAGAGAGATGATAATTTGACATTTTCAGCTCGCAGTAGAAAATAAATGACTATAAAATTGCAGGGAGGCAAAAAATGGTCGATAATAATTTTCAACTGAAAGAAAAACAAACCAGTGTCAGGATTGAGATTGTAGCGGGGCTGACGACATTTCTAACGATGGCGTATATCATATTCGCCAACCCGATGATTCTAAGCTCAACGGGTATGGACAAAGAGGCCCTGATAGCCGTTACGTGCTTAGTCAGTGCAATCGGTACACTTATCGTGGGAGTATTTGCAAAGGCGCCGATAGCTATGGCGCCGGGGATGGGACTCAATGCTTTCTTTGCATACCTGGTTGTATCGGGGAAAATGGATTGGCAGACCGCACTGGGTGTTGTGTTTCTTTCAGGGCTCCTCTTTTTGCTGTTGACGCTTGTGGGCCTGAGAAAAAAGATTGTGGAGGCAATACCTGCTTCTCTTATTTCAGCTATTGCCGTCGGTATCGGGTTGTTTATTACTTTCATAGGCCTGGTTAAATTAGGTGTGGTTGTGGCGGATGAGCACACGCTTGTATCAGCAGGGCCTTTGACGAAAACAGTTCTTATTGGCCTTGTGGGTCTGTTGGTAATGATTTTCTTCGAGATGAAAAAGATAAGCGGCGGCCTTGTCATTGGGATTTTGGTGTCAACCGCCCTGGCACTTAAATTTGATGGAAATACCGTACTGCCTGACAAATTTATCTCGTTGCATTTGAATGTAAAAGCACTTTCGCTGAAGTTGAATATATTTGGCGCTTTGAAATGGAGCTTTTTTGGAAGCATTTTTACCCTGATGTTTATGGACATGTTTGACAGTGTCGGGACGCTGGTGGCGTGCTGTCATCAGGCGAATATGGTTGATGAAAAAGGGAAAATCAAAGGGCTGGACAGATTGCTGGGGATTGATGCTGTCGCAACTATGATAGGCGCGGTGTTGGGCACGTCGACTACCACTTCATATATCGAATCGGCATCGGGTATTGAGCAGGGCGGACGGACGGGATTGACTTCGATAGTTACGGGCGTACTGTTCCTGCTGGCGTTATTGTTTGTTCCGATTGTAAAAATAGTGCCGGAATACGCGGCGGCGCCGGCGCTTATTATGGTTGGGCTGTTTATGATGAAGGAGGTCAAGAGGATAGATTTTTCAAATATAGGCGAGGCATTTCCGGCATTTATCATAATGGTGATGATTGCTTTGAGCTATAGTATCAGTACGGGTTTGGCGTTTGGTTTTATCTCATTTGCCCTTATAAAAACAGTATCGGGTAAAGGCAGAGAGGTTAAGCCGGTAATGTGGGGTATTGCGATTCTGTCCGTATTATTTTTGACGCACGAGCGGCTGGGCGGCATGATTGAGTATTTGAGGACTCTTATAGCTTAGAGAATAAGGGAGAAAATGCCATGCTAAAGAACGTTGTTGTTTTACTAATAATGCCGTTATTACTATTTTATTCGTGCAAAGACAGCGAACAAACCAATTCTGAGGCGGCAGGAGGTAAAAAAATGGAAATCAAAATTACAAGTTCTGCATTTGCCGAGGGCGGGATGATACCGTCAAAGTACACCTGTGATGGTTCGAAGATTTCCCCGCCGTTGCAGTGGGACGTGGTCCCTGAAGATACTAAGAGTATCGCTCTTATATGTGACGACCCTGATGCTCCGATTGGCACTTTTGTGCACTGGGTCATATTCGGCCTGCCGGCAGAGACCGGAGAGCTTGAGGAAAACATTCCACCGGATAAGACTTTACCTAACGGAGCTAAACAGGGCACTAACGGCTTTGGCAGGATTGGCTATGGTGCTCCATGCCCGCCAGGCGGCACACACAGATACTTCTTTAAGGTTTACGCACTCGATATGGAGCTTAACCTGGCCGCCGGGGCCACAAAAAGTGATTTGCTCAATGCCATGGAAGGACACATCCTCGGGCAGGGACAGCTAATCGGCAAATACAAAAGGCAATAAACCCTGTTAGAAAGGTTGCTTCTAAGGGGTAAACTTTTGGCTCGTTGTCTGTTGTTCAGCGGCTTGATTCACAGGTTTGAGCGTTTTTTTGGAAAATCGATATGTCGAGTTATGCATAACCGGACAGGATTTTATGGGGAATACGTAGATGGATAAAAAAGAAGAATTGATTAGCGCTGTCTTGAAACAGTCCATCAAGGCTGATGGCAGAAAGAAGCTCAAGTGCATTGAGGCATTTGAAATAGCGAAAGAATTCGATGCAGAAGTTATCGAGATTGGGCGTATTTGCAATCAACATAATATAAAGATGTGTAAATGCCAGCTTGGGTGTTTTGCGTGACAGCAGAAAGGGTAAGAATGTGAAGAAATTGAGAGCGAGGTTTAAGCTTTGGCTGAGTAGTAAAGACGTCGAAGGAGTATTCGGCGACGGCAAGTGGCGGCTGCTTAAAGCGATTGACAGTGAAGGGTCGCTAACTGCTGCCAGCAGTAAGCTTTCTATAAGCTATCGAAAGGCGTGGGGAGATTTAAAGAAAGCCCAGGAAGCTTTGGGAGTTAGTTTGGTGGAGAAGCAGAGAGGCGGTGTGCTGGGTGGAAAAACTACCTTGACCAGTCTGGGCAAGAAATGGGTCAAAGCTTATACGGGATTCCGCAGTGATATCGAAAAGGAAGTAGAAAAGGCGTACAGAAGACATATTGCCAGGCTTGTAAAATGAACAAAATCATGGGAATAAAAATTATGTCCCGGTTCACTCGTCAGGGCGAAGCGCCCTGCCATAGCTCGGCCGGGTTCAGTCTTATCGAGCTTTTGGTTGTTATTTCTCTCATCTCGTTACTGATGGGCATATTGATGCCGGCATTAAGCCGGTCGAGAGCGATAGCCAAAGAGGCGGTCTGTCAAAGCTGGCTGCGACAATGGGGAATTGCATTTGAAATGTATGCATCAGAAAATGATGGTTTTTATCCACATATTGACGGACTTGACCGTGATGCAGGCATAGCAGACCGGTTTGGATGGGTTGATATGCTGCCGCCGTTGATGGGTGAAAAACCCTGGCGCGACCATGATTATTGGCAACGTCCCGGAACCGGTACAATCTTTCAGTGTCCCTCGGCCAAACTTGCGCCGGACAAAAGTTACAAATACAGGCCAAGAAGGAGCGGCTATTTTTCCTATGCTATGAATTCGTGTCTGGAGCTTGACGGAAACTGCTGGAAACCTTACGGGTACAAAGGTACAGGCTGGCATATGCCCAGCTTTTTGAAAACAACATCTATAAGGAGTCCATATCGGGTTATTTTGCTGTTTGACCAACTGCTCGACCCTGAGAAGGGTTATGGTGGCAAGGGGCAGAATCCGACGGCGAGGCCCAGTGGTTTATTGGGCGGCTCAATTTTATATTGTGATTATCACGTGCAGTGGACTGAAACAGTATGGAAGCCTGACTGGCCTGACGACCTGGAAGTGCCGCCGCGTGACGACTCCGACTGGTATCCTTATCCGTAAGGAATGTTGAATTTCGAATGATGAATTTTGAGTTAGGATAGGAAGTAAAGAGGGTAAAATGATTAAAACAGAGTTAATGATTTTGATGATTGTTTTGACAGTATTTGGTCCGGTTAGCTTTATTTTAGCTGAGCCATACTCTATCTATGATATCCAATATACCACCGACCCTAACGGCAATAGCCCGCTGGATGGCGTGCTGATAAACGAATGTTGCGGCGGGATAGTAGTTTTCAAAGGCCCATCTTGGATACGACCAAAACTGGCGCTGTACGACCCAGATTACCCTTATGGCTGGGGCGGGATTGAAGTAAAAGATATAAACGATAAGGGCTATTTTGATAAAATCAGCGTTGGGGATGATGTCAGAATTGTTAATGTCAAAGTCGAAGAGTTTCGCGGTACTACGTTTTTACAAATGATATATGGGAATGAGCCCAACATCGTTGTTATCAGTAGGAACAATCCGTTACCCGAGCCGCTAAGTATAAATGTCAATGAAATCGCAGCGCCGGTTTACCAGACAGAGCCGAAAGGTTGGCTTGTCGCCGACCATAACTCTGAAAAATACGAGGGCATGTTGATTAAAGTTATAGATGTTAATGTTAAAGATATTGGTTACGGTAAGGAGCCCGACAACTATATACTTGAAAGCAATGTTAACCCTAACCTTACTTGTTGGGCTTCAGACTATATGAATATCGACAAAGGGGGAGGCCCAATTTATCACCCATCTGTAACAGTAGGTCAACGTTTCTGTGGCGTAAGTGGCATCCTTGAACAATACACGGGTGAGGTGGAGGGTATTTATTATGATTATTATCAATTGCTCACAACCAGCACTGAGTCTTTTATTGTTGAGCAGACCGCGGATTTTGATGATGATTGTGATGTTGACTTTGTAGATTTTACTCTTTTCGCCGGACATTGGCTGCAGAGCGGGTGCGCTGAACCGGATTGGTGCGGCGGTGCGGACCTCACGAGAGAGCAGCCCAGTGGAGTTGTTGACCTCTCCGATTTATTAATTTTTGTCCAGAATTGGCTTGAAGGCAAATAGAAGATAATATATGAATTTAAGGAAATAATTGCGGTTTGGTTTAAGGAAAGAAACAAATGAAAAAAGAATATATTTTCGGATTGCTGTTTTTCAGCGGGCTGTGGGGGATTTCGGAAGCGGGTCTTGGTGGCGCACTTTATCGAGCTAATATACCTT
>Ga0315548_1000752_pt1 | contig 29395 bp, 30 predicted proteins | sample SalMarSW160110MG_2_FD_202540 | JGI IMG/M metagenome (GOLD analysis project Ga0315548, IMG submission 202540) | Salt marsh sediment microbial communities from the Plum Island Ecosystem LTER, Massachusetts, United States - Salt Marsh Sediment SW1601-110 ... | reverse complement strand
TCTCCCGTCAAGGGAGAGGAAAACGGTTGGGATCATTTCGCCTTCCTTCCGTCACGAGATTGCTTCGCTTCGCTCGCAATGACAGATAGGGCTTTAAGTGCCTCAATTAAGGCATCGGTATCCTCAGATCTGCCCACGCTAATTCGCAGGCAGTCTTTCAGTATAGGAGTATCGAAATAACGAACAAAAATGCCCTTCTTTCGCAGTTGTTGCCAGATTTCTTTGGCCTTTCCTTCAGGCAGAGAACAGAGGATAAAGTTTCCCTGGGAGGAGTAAGGCCTTAGCCAATCCAGTTCCTTCAGTTTGCCGAATAATCGCTCCCGTTCCCTAACTATCCTGGCGACATTAGCACGAAGATACTCTATATCGGCCAGGGAAGCCAGCACTGCAGCCTGGGCTGCGGCATTGGCATTATAGGGCTGCTTAATCTTCATCAGATAATCGGCAATTTCTACGGGGAAAAAGCCGTAGCCTATCCTTAAGCCGGCCAGACCGGCCCATTTGCTGAAAGTGCGCAAAACTATTAGGTTAGGGTAAGAGAGCACCAGGTTGGCCATTGTCACATTGCTGAATTCAAAATAGGCTTCGTCCACGACAACAATTTTCCCGGTCCCAACAAGCTCCATAATTTCCTTCTCGGTGGCGGTGTCGCCTGTGGGATTATTGGGCGAGGCAACAAAGATGACTTTCGTTCTCCTGGTCAATGCCTTCTTCATACCGACCATATCAAGGGCAAAATAGTCGGTTCGGGGCACATCAACCACCCTGCCCCCACAAACATCGGTGCTAAAGGGATACATACCGAATGTCGGTGGACAATTTATAACTTCGTCTCCGGGCTTGAGGAAAAGCCTGAGGATAAGGTCAATAAGTTCATCGCTGCCCATGCCGCAAACAATGTGCTGGCGGCCCAGGCCGGTATATTTCTCTAAAGCCTTCCGTAGCTCACTTTGCTCCGGGTCGGGGTAATTATGATAATAAGGATAAGTGGCTAGAGCTTGATAGACCTTTAGGGAACATCCATAAGGATTCTCGTTACCATCAAGCTTTATTATTTTACTCGAAGGCGATTCAGCTCGTTGGCTCAAAACTTCCGTAGGTTCGATAGGGACGTAACCCTTCATGGTCACAAGCTCAGGCCTGATAAGGTCTTCGATGTTCATTTCAACCAAAATCAAAAGTCAAATATAAAAAATCAAAATGACAAATTAAAATGTAGAATTTTTTGCTCTGTATTTTTGCCTTTTGCATTTTAATCTTTTATTTAGCTCCCAGTCTCTTTTCTACCGCCTGGGCGTGGGCATCGAGCCCCTCAGCTTTAGCTATTACCATAGCAGCCTGGCTCAGTTCTCGCATAGCGGACTTATCCAGGGCGATGATATTGCTAACCTTGAGGAAGTCCGCAACACCCAGAGGAGAACTGAAACGAGCGCTGCCCCCGGTGGGCAACACATGGCTGGGACCGGCAACATAATCGCCCAGAACGACGGGCGAATTCTCACCTATAAAAATACAGCCGGCGTTGTGAATTTTGGGGATTAAAGTTGAAGCGTCGGATGCCATAAGGGAGAGGTGCTCCGGAGCAAAGAGGTTGACCAACTCCACTGCCTGGGCCATGTCATCTACAAGCACAAGCATTCCGGCATCAATAGCCGTTCCAGCAGTGGAGCGCCGCTTTAATTTTCCCAGTTGTACCTCGATTTCCTTGCCTACCCGGTCAGCCAGGTCAGCCGAATTGGTGATTAAAATTACTGAAGCCAGGGGGTCATGTTCAGCCTGGGCCAGGAGGTCGGCGGCACAAAGGGTGGGGTCGGCTTTATCATCGGCTATAATTACCACCTCGCTGGGACCTTCTAGACCATCGATGTCCACTGTGCCATAAACCATTTTCTTAGCCAGGGTCACAAATATGTTTCCCGGCCCGCAAATCTTATCTACTCTGGGTATCGACTCCGTACCAAATGCCAGTGCCGCAATAGCCTGAGCGCCGCCAATTTTAAAAATACGGTCGACCTTGGCAATGTCGGCAGCTACTAACGTGGATGCAGGAATCCTGCCATCCTTAGCAGGCGGTGAAACCATAATGATTTCCCCAACACCGGCCACTTTGGCTGGTATGGCCATCATCAGCACCGTGGAGGGATAGGCAGCGGTGCCACCAGGCACATACAGGCCAACCCTTTGTAAGGGCAGAATCTGCTGCCTTAAGTGCTTGACGATGGGAATTAGGCCGGCTTTGTGTCCACAGGCAAGATGAAAGTCCCGTATTCTTTTAGCTGCGAACTCAAGGGCCGAGACAAGCTTCTTGTCTATCGTATCATAAGCGGCAACGACTTCCTGTCTGTCTACTTTCAGGGAATCCAGCCGGACTCCATCCAGTTTTTCGGTGTAATCAAAGAGGGCTTTATCACCTTTGCCCCGGACATCACCGATGATGCGGTCGACCACTTCTTGAACTGAAAGCTCTTCGCCAAAGACCTTCTTTATTTGAGCTCCTAGCCCCGGTGGCGTGGTGAAAGACTCCCAGAGATTTTCCCTGGTCAGTAATTGTCTGGCTTTATCGAATCCTCTGACCCTTTTCATATCAACTAAAACCAAAATGACAAATTAAAATGTAAAATTTTTTATTTTTCCTCTGTATTTTTGCCTTTTGCATTTTAATTTTTTATCTACTTTAGCCCCGCTCGCAATTTCTGTGTTAGGAACTTCATTTTCTCTTTTTTATCGGAAGATGCCAGACTACCTTTGTTGGCAATTAGACAAGCCGAAGACCGGAAGAGCACGTCAATAATCTTCAATTTGTGCTGCTCGAGGGTCTTCCCTGTCTGGACGTTATCAATAAGCATATCGGCGTCCTCGGGTAAAAAAGCCTCGCTCGCCCCCCAGGTTGGAATTAGCTTGTATGGGTTAATGTGATTGTCCCGAAGATACCTGTCGGCAATATCTATGTACTCCGAGGCTACTTTTAGAGGGGCCCCGATTACATCGGGGCTGCTCTGAACAAGTGACCTCAATTCATCAATGTCAGCCACAGGCATTTCCTGGCTTACGGCAGCGACAATTTTGACAGCGCCGAAGCCGAGAGCAAATAATTTCTTCACCGGACTCGAAGGGAAGCGGTAGAGGTGCTCCCGCAGCCAGTCCTCGCCGGTTATGGCCAGGTCGAAATTGCTATTAGCCACCTGCAGAGGCATATCCTGGGGCCTGATTACTTTAATGCCAAGCCAGTCTAAATCAGCGGAGGGTCGGCGACTCACCATCTCTTCAGAATAACCCTGAAGTGCCAGCCCAGCTCGCTTCAAAAACTGCGCAGTAGGTGGCTGCTGGTGTCCATCAGGCAAAGCCAGGTTGATTTCCTTTGCCTGCCACAAGGGACGAGAAACCTTTAGCTCCTCAGAGATGTCAAGCTCATTTTCTATTGATGTCTGCGGCCCAGTGGTAATCTTGGAGCTAAAGCACGTTAATATCTGGCTCAAATCCTTGCTCTCCAGGCTTTCTCTATTGGCTATTAGAAAGGCAGTAACGGGGAGTAATCTTTTGAGAGGAATTAAGCCCTGAGTTGCTATATCTGCTCCACTCTTTCCCCAGAGCACCGCCAGGTCGGCATTTTCCGGGGGATATACTTCAGCAGCTCCCCACACCGGGAAAATCCTAAACCTTCTCATTCTGAGATTTAAGGCAAAAGCCTCAGCCAGATTAGGATACTCACTCACTATACGATAGTCATTTCTCCCGTCTGATAACTCATTGAGACTGGTTATCCCCGCTTCAGCACTGGCAACCACGTGTATACTGCCTTCACCATAATTTAGACTCGATATTTTTACCAGAGCTCCTGCTGGATATTTCACCAGTAATTCTTCAATCCAATCCAATCCACAAATACCCAGGTCGTAATTCCCTACAGCCACCTGTATGGAAATATCTTTTTCCTGAAGCATTTTAGCGGAAAGACGAGGAAACCTTGTCGAGCGAAGGCGATATTGCTTTGTTTTATCGCTGTAATCCCGGAATCCCAAGTCTATCTCGGCAAGCAAGCTGGCCGTAGGCGATATAAACCTGCCTTTAGGGAGGGCGAGTTTTATGTAGCCGTCTTGGTAGTCCTTCATCCCTCACTTACCACTTTAAGAATCTCTGCCATAGAAGCCCCGATATATCGGGGCCGCCCTTGCACACAATCCGTGAGCATAAACGGAGAGGGCTTCTTTCCAGAAACTAAGACGATCCACCTGTAATTAGATTCTTTTCGACCCGTGAAGTCAAGCTCTGCTGTGTGTCCGGCGTCACGAAGCGATTCGGCTACAGTAAAGCACGTCTCTACTATTTCCGGAGTCAATTCCTTACCTTTAACCAGGATGCCAGATTCGCCCTTTCTCTCTTTCTCCAGCGGAAGTAATTTCATTATAGGGTCAACATACAAGGCAAATCCGCAGGCGGGGATGGCATCCCCATTCATAAGGGGCACAAGGTTATCATATCTCCCTCCGCCACCTATCTTTTCCCCAGCAGCCAGGAACTGAAAACAGATTCCAGTATAATACTCAAAGCCATGTATCGCTGCGATATCAATTTTATAGCTGCAGCCCAGGTTATCCAGTAATGTGGTAATGTTTATGAGGTCCTCCAGGCTGGACTTGAAGTCCTGCGAAGCTTTAGGGAATGAAGCCTTTACATTGTGTAGGAAGCTACTCGATTTTCCCTTAAGGTCCAATAGCGCAGCTATGAGCCTGTCGATTTCGGGGTTAGCGGATTTCGCCCTGGTCAATGCCTGCCAATTGCCCTCCAAAAGGCGGTTCGTCATCTTAGCTTCCTCACCCGGGCTGAGCTTCAACTCTTTGAGCAACGCCTTCACCAAGCCAGCATGGGACAGTTGCAGCCCGACATCGCTGATGCCAAGTCTGCGGATAACCTCCTCAGCCAGCAGAATAATCTCCACGTCCGGGGCCAATTTGGCACCACCGAAAAACTCAGCACCACATTGCCATCGCTCCCTGTTCTCTTTCCCTGTTCCCTCGAAAGCGAAGATATTAGTCACATAGAAAAGCCTGGCTAATTCCTGTCCACTTAGATTGTCAGTATAGAGTCTGGCGACAGGAATAGTGCCATCCGGCCTCAAGACGACCCGCTCACCACTCCAGCCATCCCAATCAAGAAAGGAATATACCTTGCTTAACATGCTCGGAGTAAGTGTTCCCGTAGCGGTAAACAAGTGTAGGTATTCTAAGGTTGGCGTCCTCACCTCCTGGTAGCTCCAGCTACGACAACAAATCCGAAAGACATCTTCAATGCGGCGAAAGCGTAACATGTCCTCGGGGAGCAAGTCCTGCATTCCCTTGCATTTTTGGTTTTCCATCCTTAGCCTATTCTACACTAAGCTGTGTCCAGCTTCAATGATGGACTTGAAAATTTTTGTCGCTTTTAATTGCTTAGTTTATAATTAACTTGAGGTTTATCGGAATCGCCGTTTAATAACCTTAACAGGAGTACCCATCCCCACTGGTATATGGTCCCAATAACAAAAGAGTTTATGAGGGGTTTATTATTTGCTATAATAAACCCCTCAATTTCTATAATCTTCATTAATTAAGCTGGCAGAGGTGTTTTTGAGTGTCAGTCAAGACTATTAGGATCGTTATTGTGTGCCTAGCTATTATGCTGGTGATTTCCATTCTTTTTCCTTATGAAAGGTTTAATATTGACATTAAATACTCTACCATTATTAGAATAATTGTGGGAGCTGTAGCGATTGGTGTAGGTGTCAGATTAGCTTTTGCCCTACGTTAGTTCGCCATGGATATAGTCTGAATTACCCGAAATACCCGAGGTTTTCCCTACTTTTTAATACCTAATAACAATTCTTCTCTCCGCTCGGACGAAAGAAGAAGTTTGGGGCAAACTTGGTGTTATCCTCTTCATGACTCACATCCCGTTCCCAATCTTGTTAGTAATTCGTCTCTGACCAATTCTTCAGTGTTCGCTAGCCCGCCGGCTGGCTTGTGCCTGTTTCCGGTAAGCAGGTGGATAATGTAATCAAGCTTGCTGTTTAGGGTGAGTAGAATTTGCTTAGTGTCGACAAAATCAGCCATAATATTATCTGGAGGGAAGGCAGGCAGAACTGAATTCCCATTAACTTGAGGTTAATGCTAGATGCTTAGAACCGGGCTTAAGCTTCTTTTCCTTGCTTTGCTTGTGATTCCCGTAGCTGCGGGTTTAGGAGGCAGCCTGCTCACTGCCGCCAGCCCTACTACCGTGGAAATCCTCACCGTGGATGGCACCATTGTGCCCGTGATAGCTGACTATATTGATCGGGGTATCAGCCAGGCGGAGGAGAACGGCGCTACTGTCTGCATAATTGAGCTAGATACCCCCGGTGGGCTTCTTGACTCAACCGATAAGATAGTCAAAAGGATTATGAATGCCGACGTGCCCATCGTTGTTTACGTCTCACCCAAAGGTGCCTGGGCTGCCTCAGCGGGAACCTTTATTACTCTATCTGCTCATATAGCGGCGATGACACCGGGCACGACTATCGGCGCTGCCCACCCTGTATCTGCCGGAGGAGAGGAAATACCAGAAGACCAGATGCAAAAGATAGTCGAGTTCTCGGCTAAGTGGATGAGGACTATAGCTGAGGAGCGTGGCCGCAATATAGAAGAAGCCGAGCTAGCAGTGACGCAAAGCAAATCCTTCACCGATGGTGATGCCCTGGCATATAACCTTATCGACCTGCGAGCTGACAATTTGGAAAGCCTTATTTCCCAGATCGATGGCTGGAAGGTTACTCTAGCCAGTGGTGAGGAAGTTATCATTGATACTGCGGACTATGTTCAAACTAGAAACGAAATGAATGACATTGAGAAATTTCTGCAAACCATCAGCGACCCCAACATCGCCTATATCCTGTTTACTCTGGCTACCATAGGGTTAATTACTGAGATTTCCAATCCGGGGATGGTTTTCCCCGGGGTCGCTGGCGGCATCAGCTTATTCCTGGCGTTTTACTCCCTGGGTGTGCTTGATGCTTACTGGGGAGGCATAGCACTCCTTTTACTTGCCGTGGGACTTTTTATCGCCGAGTACTTCACCGCTAGTTTTGGGCTATTGACTGCCGGAGGTATAATCTCACTGGTTATAGGCTCGTTGATATTGTTCAGCCACAGCCCGGGGATAGAGGTAAGTAGGGGGCTAATTGCCGGGGTTGCGGTCGGCTTCACCGCTTTCGCTATCTTTGTCGTCGGCGCCATTGTCCGCGGGCAAAGGCGACGCAAGGCTACCGGGGCTGAGGGAATGATTGGGACAATAGCCATAGCCAAAACACCCCTCGACCCTACGGGCACAGTCCTCGCCCAGGGAGAATTATGGACGGCGGCATCGGAAGGCGGTAAGGTAGCGCCGGGTGAAGAGGTGATAATAACCAAAGTGGAAGCATTGAAATTATGGGTGACAAAGAAATCAAAGGAGTAGGAGGGTAACATTTATGGATTTCGAAATGACTGGCCCAATTATCATAGCCATAGTTTTTGCCGTCGCTTTTATCATTTTCGTTATTTACGCCATCGTGAAAGGCCAGAGGCGAAAACTCTCGGCTGGTGTAGAGGATATGATAGGGAAGGATGCTGTGGTGCAAACGACCCTCGATCCCAAGGGCACGGTTCTGGCTGAAGGAGAATTATGGACAGCTATAGCCGAAGGTAGTAAAATAGAAGCCGGAGAGGAGGTGACAATAACCAAAGTAGAAGGATTGAAATTGTGGGTGACTAAAAAATCTAAAGAAAAGGAGGAAAAATGAACGTTTTTATTTATGTTGTTATCGCAATAGTAGTAATAATACTTCTGTCGGCAGCTCTCAAAATCGTTCGAGAGTATGAAAGAGGGGGTGTTTTCCGCTTGGGCAGGTGGGTTGGCCTTAGAGGACCAGGCCTGGTCTTGATTATACCTTTCGTTGAGAATATGCGGAAAATTGACCTTCGGGTAATCACCATGGATGTTCCCCAGCAAGAGTGCATCAGCGTGGACAATGTTACCGTCAGGGTTGACGCCGTAATTTACTTTCGGGTAGTCGATGCCGGAGATGCTATTCTCAAGGTGCTCGACTATATCAAGGCAACCTCGCTGCTTGCCGCTACCACCTTAAGAAATGTTGTCGGACAATCCACGCTGGATGAGTTATTAGGCCAGCGGGACAGGCTCAACGAAAAGATACAGTCGGTGGTTGATGAAGGCACTAATCCCTGGGGTATAAAAGTGAGCATGGTAGAGGTTAAGGATGTGCAACTGCCGCAAACAATGCAGAGAGCTATGGCAGCCCAAGCTGAGGCTGAGCGAGATAGGAGAGCCAAGGTGGTTCATGCCGAGGGTGAAGCCCAGGCGGCAGAGAAATTGGCCCAGGCTGCCAAAATTATTTCCAGTCAGCCTTCAGCTCTACAGCTTCGCTATTTGCAGACATTGGCAGGCATTGCCACAGAGAGAAGCAACGTCATTCTGTTTCCTTTGCCCATGGATCTAATAGCTCCCCTTTTGGGCAAGGTTATTGGGTCAGAGAAAAGTAAATAGTATGGCATAATCCGTGTAAATAGCGCATAGCGAGAGCGTTTAGTAATGTCATCCCGGGAGTCCAAGAGACTCCGAGGGGCAAATTTTCTTAACTCAGGGGGCAGCTATAACCAATATAAAACTAAGCAAGAGCGATACCAACAAGCTCGCTTAGATTTTGGATCCCATGCTGCTTCAGGTAACTTTCTATTCCCTCTAATACATTGAGACCAAGTTGAGGGTCAGTCAAAATGGCTGTGCCAATCTGCACAGCGGTAGCTCCAGCCATAATAAACTCCAGGGCATCCTCGGCACAAGCAATGCCGCCACATCCTATCACTGGAATACGGACCATCCTGGCTGCCTCGAATACCATGTAAAGAGCCACAGGCTTGATAGCGGGACCGGAAAGTCCGCCCACAACATTCCCCAGGCAAGGCTTTCTCTGGTCTATGTCGATTGCCATGCCCTTCAGCGTGTTAACCAGGGATATGGCATCGGCTCCAGCTTCTTCCACGGCTAAAGCGATTTTCTTAATGTCGGTTACATTGGGGCTCAACTTAACGATAACCGGTAAGCTGGTGACAGCTTTAACCGCTGAAGTTACCCGGGCGGCAAGCTCGGGGTCGACACCAAACTCTATCCCTCCTGCGGAAACATTGGGGCAGCTAATATTTAGCTCGATGCCGCTGATCCCGGGCACGCCTTCCAACTTGCTGGTCACAGCCACATATTCGTCTATTGTTTCCCCGGCGATGTTAACGATAACAGGGACCCGCCATCCTGCCCATACAGGCGCCTTTTCTTCAATCAGGGCGTCAACACCGATATTCTCCAGGCCTATCGAGTTAAGCAAACCACCAGCGGTTTCCACCAGCCGTGGTTGGGCATTACCCCCTTTAGGCATAAGGGTTGTCCCTTTACAGACAATGGCGCCCAACTTTTGTATATCGGTAATTTCGGCATACTCCCCGCAATAGCCAGCTATGCCGGAGGCTATCATCACAGGATTGGACAGGATTAGTCCCTCAGGATGCCGGGGGGCTAATTGCACATGGAGGTCGGGCGAGTTTCTCATTGCTTAAAACTTTATCACTGCTCGGGGCAAAAAAGAAAGGACTAATCAAGAGGCACTATTTTTACCCTGCCCCAGACGCCCATTTTGTCGCCCACAATAATAACCACACCACTTAGCCCCTCGATACTCCGGGCTTTTTCAGTTGCCTTAGAAATATCATCTACGGCCTTGACGATATTGCCCAGCGCTGTGGCTGCGGCATCGGCTAAGGCCGCCGAGGATGAAAGGGCAATAACGGCATCGGCGCTGCCCAGGCTTAAAGAATGTCCTACGGTCCCTGAAGACGTACCTATGCCCAGTGGTGTTTCCCTGGGCGTAATTTCCAAGGCAATCTTTTTGGTAAAAGATGATTGCCCGGCGTAAATGCCCACCAGCCTCCTCTTAGATATTTTCAGAAAAATATCGCCGCCATTCTCCACAATGACCTCCGGCGAGAAAGCGAGTAAATCCCTGCCTACCGCTTCAGCAATGGCGCCAGCTACCGCTGCCATAGGACCGACATCCGTTCGTTGAGATACCCTGGCCATTTCTTTGACGATGGCCGGGGCCTCAGCTTCAGCATCATAACTGTCCAATGTAGTCAGGAAAATAGGATGACGCCCAATATATGCTTCTAGAGAGCCCCGGTGCTTTAGCACGGAATTAAGGGCTTTATCCTTCAGATTACGCTGAGAGCGGATGTACAGGTCTGTCTGCTCTACCACTACATTGAAGGAAATTAACCCGCTGTCCTTAATCCAGTGGCGGTAGAAACGTGGCTCATGCATGGATCCCTTTCACTTCGTTCAGGGTCAGAAATGCAATATCATCGCTCGAGGAGGACAAGCCTTGACACATAGTCCGCAGACAACACACTTATTGTGGTCAAAGAGCACTTTCCTTGTTTTCGGCTCCAGAGAAAAAGCCTCGGTGGGGCAAATGGTGATACAGGCTCCACAATGAGTGCACCGGGATTCATCGCGGACGACATCCTGGCTCAAGGATTGGATTTCTACCCCGGCCTCGGTGAGGTATTTGACGCCCTTATCGTAGTTTTTCTGCTCACCGCTCAGCTCCATGACCAGCAATCCTTCCTCTCCCGGCGATACTGAAGCCTTGAGGATATTGAAGGTGAGGCCAAAATCCTTGACCAGGCGGTAAACGACCGGCTGCTCCGTTATGTTGGGCGGGAAGTGAAGCACTATCCTCCTGGAGACATTCATTTTCTTAATTACTCCCCTATCGGCCTTTCCTTAAGTGGCTTAAAGGTTATGCCCGACTCCACTCCGGGCAACGGAGCCACGGGCTCGGTAAGCAAAAACTCACCCTTTTCTATCCATTTTTTCAAGATACTGGCAATTTCCACCGCTTTAGGATAACTGGATAAAGAACCGGTCGGGACATCCTTACCCTGAACCTTTATACGACCGCTCCTGAGCTCAGCGTAGCTAACCTCTCCCAGGATATCCGGCTTCATCTGGGGATAGGCCTCGGAATAATCCACGACGGGTGCCAGGATGCCAGCATCGCTTACTGTAGTGTAGCGGAGAATTTCCTCGGAAAGTATGGGTATCGGGACGCCTATGCCCACAGTTAATGTGCAGCCGTAACCGAGCATGCTTGTCCCTACTAACCACTCCGGCTTCATCTGCTTCAAATCTCCAATCACGGCCAGTGTCCCTGCTCCCTCCTTTGGCACGCCATTGTCTCCCCTGAGAGCAGCCGGGTTATGCTGCGTACCATGCCAGGCTACATAACCTGTTCCGCCGCCCAGGAAAATCTTCGTCCCGACACCTATGGTCTTATAGTAGGGGTCGTTAAACAGCGGCGAGAGCTGCCCTGCTGTAGCATAGTGAGCGTTCCCCAAATTCTGCTTAAGCACCCCCATATAGGTATAGATAACTTTATCGGAGAGGTTCACCGCCACATTATAGTTCTGGTAGGCATTTCTGATGTTAAATAGAATTGCCTCGTTTATGTCCTTAATGTTAATCAAGGTCTCCAGCTTTTTCCGGGGGTAGCAATCTGTTCCAAAAGCAGTGGCGGTAAGCCTTACGTCTTTCCCCGCTACCATCTCCTCGATTACATGTCCGCCGCCATAATTAAACTCCCCGGGGTAGAACTTGTTCTTGGGGTCGTCATCGGGAAGGGCAGTTGCACCAAGGAAAATATCCACAGCAGCCATCCCGGTATAGACCGGAACATCATTAAGGTAAACCTTGCCGCCGCCCAGTTTTATCCTCGGCCTGGAATGTCCGACATTGAAAAAGGCGCCAGACCCGCACATGGGACCGAAGGTACCGGTGGTGACTACATCGATTTCCTCGGCCGCCCTGCTTACGCCCTTTTCCTTAGCGATGCCGATCACTTCCTCGGCAGTCACCACGACAGCCTTACCTTTTCTGATCTTCTCGTTGATTTCAGCTATTGTCTTTGCCATAGCAAATTTAGCCTTGCTTAATTAATTCCACAGCTACCCGGGCAGCTTTTTTACCGGATAGAAGCATGCCGCCAAAAATTGCTCCCATCCTCGGGGAACCGAAAACGGCATTCGCTGTCATACCAGCGACCACCAGTCCGGGATAGACTTCCCTGGTGTTTTCCAGTATTTCTCTTTCTCCTCTCTCAGCCCACATGGACTTCTCCCCCATCACTTCCCCCGTCTTCGTCCTTAACTTCGGACCTACCTTCTCTGCCACGATACGGCATACTTCAGCGTCATGCCCGGTGGCATCTACAGCCACCTTGCACCTTGCAGTTAGAGGGTCCACATGCAGCTTCGACCAGGAAACAGCGCTCCAGTTCAAAACAAGCCCGGTTATCCTGTCATCTTCTCGAATCATGACATCTTCAACGTTAATCAAATTGAAAATCTTCGCCCCGGCTTTTATGGCCCTTGAACAGATAGTTGAAATAGCCTCCACCGAATCAGCGACATAGTACCCCTTTTTATATTCTTTAGATGGAACTTCAAACTCATCCAATATCTTCTTTCCTTCCTCCTGAACGACGATGCGGTTAAACATCATGCCTCCCCCGGACATGCCGCCGCCAATACGAAGCTGCCTCTCAAACACCACCACCTTTACTCCCTCTTTCGCCAGGGAGTAGGCAGTGACAAGCCCCGCCGGCCCTGCCCCAGCTACAGCAACATCCACCTCCATCGCCTCCATGAAGTCCTTCATGTAGCTTTCAACAATGGCACGGGAAATAATAACTTCATCCATCCTTAGTCAGCCTCTCTTTGGCTACTGGAGCGGTGGCTTTGAAGACGTGCTAGCCAGTATACCTCTATCGACAGGCAATGTCTAGCCACTTGAGGTAGTATCCGCTGCCGGTAGTGATAAGGACAATTAACCTGTCCGTTTTCTTCACGATTCTCAGCCTATCTTGAGCATCTTGTCCACGGCAGCTTTTGCCCTGAGCCGAATTTCCTCGGGGACCTTCACCTCAGGACCCATCTCCTCCAGAGACCGCAAAACTTTCTCTAGGGTAATCAGCTTCATGTCGGGACAGATTGCCTGCTCGGAAACAGGAATAAACCTCTTGCCGGGATTCTCTTTTTTAAGTCGATGTATTATCCCCACCTCCGTACCAACGATCATCTCTCTGACTTCATCTCGCTGAGCATATCTACACATCCCGCCGGTACTGAGCACTTCGTCGGCCAGGGCGATTACTTCTGGCGTGCACTCCGGGTGCACTACTACCTTAGCTTGAGGATACTCTTGCCTCAATTCTCTTATCCTCTCAGGCCTTATCATCACGGCATGGGTGGGGCAGAAGCCGGGCCAGAGAATCATCTTTTTGCCCGTCTTGGTCGAGACGTAATCCCCGAGATTCTGGTCGGGGACAAATAATACCTCTCGAGCATCCAGGCTTTCTACGACCCTGATGGCATTGGCGGAAGTACAGCAGATATCTGATTCCGCCTTAACTTCGGCTGGAGAATTGACATAGCAGACCACCACTGCTTGGGGATGTTCCTTTTTCTTCGCCCGTAATTGTTCGGCGGTAATCATATCTGCCAGTAGGCAGCCCGCGTTCATATCAGGAAGCAGGACCACCTTATCAGGGCAGAGGATGGAGGCTGTTTCCGCCATGAACCGGACTCCGCAAAAAACAATTACACCGGCACTGGTTTCAGCAGCCTTCTGACTCAGATCCAGGGAATCGCCGACGAAGTCGGCTATATCCTGGACCTCACCCGGCTGATAGTTATGGGCAAGGATAACGGCATTCCTTCTCTTCTTAAGGGCCGAGATTTTATCTATTATTTCAGCATCCCTATTTTCCATCCGTGGCTATCCTCCACCAAAAAAAACTTCAATGTCAATCCGGTCTCCATCTTTCACCGGCGTAGTTAGCTCCCCAGGATGAGTGGACTCGGAGTTAACAAGAATGGAACAATAACGACGTAGCTGCCCTCGATTATCACGAATCATTTGTTTAATAACAGGGAAACGACTTTCCAGGTTCTCGAGACATTCACCGGTGGTATGCCCTGTCACTTCAACCACTTCTTGCCCTCCAGCAAGTTTTTGCAGAATCGGATGAAGCTTTACCTTGATGCTCATTTTTAGACATCTTTTGTCCCGCAGACCTTGCAATTCTGGTTTTTTACCAGGTTACGGAATGTGAAATCCATCGTTTCGCCATTGAAATATAACATCTTCCCTGTTAGCAAAGACCCGAACCCGGCCAAGAGTTTAATCGCTTCTGTCACCTGCAAGATGGCAATTAATGCCGGCGTTACACCGAAAACAGGCAATGCTCCCTTCCTGTGGGGGACTTCGGGGAAAATACAGGCCAGACAGGGCGTCCTCCCTGGGATTATAGTAGTAACCTCGCCGAAGAGCCCATGGACACCCCCATGGATGAATGGTATTCCTTCGGCAACACACGCCTTGTTAACAATAAATCTGGCCTTGAAATTATCCATCCCGTCTATTACCAGATTGGCTCCTTTGATAATCTCTCTGGCATTACGTTCAGTAATCTCCTTGAAAACAGGAGTAACCTCTATCGAAGAATTTAACTTAGCCAGCTTCCGTGCTACGGAAAAGGGCTTTCCCTCTCCGATATCTTCCTCGTAATGAAGAATCTGCCGGTTTAAGTTAGAGAGTTCTACACGGTCACAGTCTATCAGGGTGACATGGCCTATGCCGGCACACGTTAGATGTAGAGAGGCGGAGCATCCCAACCCGCCAAGTCCGGCTACCACTACATGGGACTGTTTAAGTCTTTTTTGCCCCTCCTCACCAAAGTCTGTATACAAAATCTGGCGCTCGTATCTGGTCAAATCGTCCTTCGTTAACATGTGCCCGTCTTTATCTTCCAACCCCGCAATCACATGTCTTATTATACACAATTGGCATGTGGTATTCCTTTCTCAGGACCAGGATAGTGCCCAACCTGATAATCGGACCAACCAACTATTTACCTCCGGCATATTGAAGCCGTGGTCGACTATATTGCGGCCTAGTTTCTCACTTATATGCCTTCACCGTAATGCTCAGAAGTTTTTCTTTTGTCTGATCTGCTTTGTTCTCTATATAAAATTCCCGGCTCGATACTACCTCTACATCCTCAAAGCCAGCTTTCTTTATCTTTTCCAGGTATTCATGTTGCTCCAAAGCCCCAGCGATACATCCCGCCCAGGCATCGGGGTCCTCCTTTATTTCATCGGGGAGTGCTCCCTCGGAAACTATATCGGAGACAATTAGCCTGCCCTTTGGCTTCAAGACTCGATAAGCCTCCTGGAAGGCCCTAGATTTATCCGGGGAAAGATTGATGACACAGTTACTGATAATGACATCCACAGATTCATCCCGGACAGGAAGCCTCTCCATTTCTCCCAGGCGAAATTCCACATTATGGTAGCCATAACTTCTCGCGATTCCTTTTGCCTTATCTACCATCTCCTTCGTCATATCAACCCCGATAGCCTTGCCAGCCAAACCAACCTTGTTAGCTGCCAAAAATACATCTACTCCGGCTCCTGACCCTAAATCCAGAACAACCTCACCTGCTTTGAGCTCCGCTAAAGCAGTGGGATTGCCACACCCCAAACCCATAATTGTCTCTTCCGGGATATTTGCTAAATCCCTCCTCAAATATCCCACGGCTTCAGCTCGGACCAACGGACTGACCCCACCCCCACAACTTGAGCAGCAGCTCTCTTGGCCTTGCTTGGCTAGTTGGGCATATCTACCTTTCACAACTTCTTTGATTTTCTTCTCTTCCATAGTTCACCTCCTGACATTCGCACAGCGATAGCTCCTTCATTAGAGCTTCGCTATCAATGATTAACCTGGCTAATCTAACATCCATAAGCTTGTAGTAAACTTTCTGAGCTTCCTGTTCGTCTTTCACAATGTTGCATTCCTTAAGGGCTCTAAGGTGGTGCGAAATGAGGGATTGCTCCTTATTCAGAGTGCTGGCGAGTTCACCGACACACCTCTCGTCTTCAGCCAGCAGCTTAAGTATCCCAAGCCTTGTCGGCTCCCCAATGCACCTCAAAAATCTGGCCTGGTCTTCTTCTATCGTCATATGAACCTCCGTTTATATGAATTATAGTTCATATATAAACGGAAGTCAAAAGTCTCAAATGGGATAGTGCGCTATGTCCGGCAGAACGCATAAAATGACAGAAAAGCGAAGGGAGTATACTTGGGGGATTATCGTGAAATTCCGGTGCTAGGTCTATTTCTTCAGTTTCTGGTGTCCTAAGTAGTTCTCGATAGCTGATTTAAGCGCATCCTCAGCCAGGACCGAGCAATGCACCTTGGCCGGCGGCAGTCCGTCTAGAGCTTCGACCACTGCTTTGTTGGAGATTTTCAGCGCCTCTTCTACTCTCTTCCCCTTCACCATCTCGGTGACCATGGAGCTGGTGGCAATGGCCGCTGCACAGCCAAAAGTCTTGAACTTAGCGTCAACAATGATGCCGTCCTTTACCTTAATGTAAAGCTCCATGACATCACCGCATATAGGATCCCCGACACGCCCCACACCATCGGGGTCCTCCATCTCCCCGACATTGCGGGGGTTCTTGAAGTGCTCCATTACCTTCTCGTTGTACAGTGACCAGGGATCAGTCATTTGTTCCACTCCTATTTTTGAGTTTTCAAAAGAGGGGACATGGCTCTCAACCTGGCGACAATTCCAGGCAGGACCTCCAGCACCCGCTCCACGTCTGTCTCCGTGTTTTCTCGCCCCAGGGTAAACCTGAGCGAGCCATGAGCCTGCTCGGGGGGGACTCCCAGAGCCAGAAGGACATGGGACGGTTCAGGGCTTGCCATGCCGCAGGCGGAGCCGGTAGAAGCACAGACACCCTCTGAATCGAGACTTAAAAGCAGGGATTCCCCTTCCACAAAATCAACGCATACATTGACATTATTGGGCAGCCTTTTCGTGGGATGACCGTTTAAGCGGACGTGGTCGATCTTTCCCACGAGACCTTTAATTAGTTTATCCCGAAGATAAGCCTGCCGTTCCGCTTCCTTGTCCATATCCTGTCCGGCAAATTCCACAGCCTTGCCCAACCCCACGATAGCAGGAACATTTTCTGTACCGGCCCTGCATTTCTTTTCCTGCCCTCCCCCGTGCATAAAAGAAACCAAGCTGGTACCTTCCCTGACATACAGCGCTCCCACTCCTTTAGGTCCATAGAACTTATGCGCTGAAATGGCGAGCAAGTCCACCTTAAGCTCATCCACATTCACAGGGATATGCCCCGCCGTTTGCACGGCGTCGGTATGAAAATAGACCCCTGCCTCTCTGGCAATTTTACCTATTTCTTCCACGGGCTCTATCGTGCCTACTTCGTTGTTGGCATGCATGACTGAGATAAGGATTGTTTTACCGGTGATAGCCCTTTTGACATCGTCAGGGTCAACCAGTCCATACTCGTCTACCGGGAGGTAAGTTATCTTAAATCCTCTGCTCCCCAGAAACTTGCACACCTCCAGCACTGCACGGTGCTCAATGGAGGAAGTGATGATGTGGTTCCCTTTACGCTCACTAGCATAGGCAACGCCCTTCAGGGCATAGTTATCCGCCTCCGTTCCTCCGCTGGTAAAAATAATCTCCTCGCTCCGGGCGCCGATGAGTTCCGCCACCTTAGCCCTAGCCTCTTCTACTGCCCCCCTTGCCTCCTGTCCGTAAGAATAGATGCTCGAAGGATTGCCAAAGGCATCGGTAAAATAAGGCAGCATTGCCTCCACCACGTCGGGACGGGTTGGCGTGGTGGCAGCATGGTCAAGATATATTCTTCGCATCTAACCTTCTACTACCCCCGGCTCACTGCAAAATTGCCGCATCTCCATAAATCCCGACAGAATTCTAACACTTAGGTATTCCCCACTCAAATATCTGTCCTCCTCCAGTCCCGAGGCGTGAAGGAATCCCTTCCTTCACGCCCATTGCCACGCAATTAAATCCTAAATCCTGAGTTCCAAGCTCTAAACAAATCCAAATATCGAAATTCAAATCTATAAACCGTTCTGGTCATTCGATATTGTTTAGGATTTAGATATTAGAGTTTAGTGTTTCCCTTCAGGGCCTGTTCCCACCCTTAAACACCACAATATGGTAGAATAATTCCAGCAACTTAGATTTAGCGCAGGAGAGATGTACAAGAAGAAGAAAGTGGCTGCCTTGAAGCACCGCCGGCGCCAGAAGAAGCTCGAGGAAAAGAGAAAGGCCCAGGCTCCAGAGCAGGCTCCAGAGAAGGAGCTCAAGGAAAAGAGCAAGGCCCAGGCTCCAGAGCAGAAGCTCAAGGAAAAGGGCAAGGCCCAGGCTCCAGAGCAGAAGCCCAAGGAAAAGGGCAAAGCCCAGGCTCCAGAGAAGAAGCCCAAGGAAAAGGGCAAAGCCCAGGCTCCAGAGAAGAAGCTCAAGGAAAAGGGCAAAGCCCAGGCTCCAGAGAAGAAGCCCAAGGAAAAGGGCAAAGCCCAGGCTCCAGAGAAGAAGCCCAAGGAAAAGGGCAAAGCCCAGGCTCCAGAGAAGAAGCTCAAGGAAAAGGGCAAGGCCCAGGCTCCAGAGCAGAAGCTCAAGGAAAAGGGCAAAGCCCGGGCTTCAGAGCAGGCTCCAGCGGAAGAGCAATGAAAAGGGCCCTCCTGTTGACCGGCAAGCCGGGCACAGGTAAGACTGCTCTCATCAAAGAAGCCCTGGCCAGTACCAAGGTCAAGGGCGGCGGCTTCTATACTGAGGAGATACGGACCGGGGGAATAAGGCAGGGGTTCAAGCTTGTTACCCTCGACGGTCGAGAGGCGATATTAGCCCATGTCGGCATCTCCAGCCCCCACCAGGTAAGCAAATACCGGGTGGACACAGACAGCCTGGACAGAGTTGGAGTTTCTGCTCTGCGCCAGGCGCTGAAGGAAAGCGACTTGATAGTTATCGATGAGATTGGCAAGATGGAGCTTTTGTCGCCCCGGTTCAGGGAAACCGTGACGCAAGCCATAACCAGCGGCAAGAAAGTTCTGGGCACTATCATGCTCAACCCCCATCCCTTCGCCGACGAAATCAAACGCCATCCTGAAGTCGAAACGCTCCTGGTAACCAGAGACAACCGTACTGAGGCGATGAGGAAAGTCCTGAACTGGCTAACGGAAGGGTGATATTCCTCTCCCTTGACGGGAGAGGATTCAGGTGAGGGTGATATCAGAAAGCAGCCGCGATCTTAAATATTATCGGTGAGTAGCTTGTGGTGTCACTGGAATTCTTCCCAGCAAAGTCTTATTGACTCCCGGATAATCGTTCTGTAAGATTGAAAACTGGTTACCAGAACTTTTGTTTTCATATATTTGAAAGGCATAAATGCATTGAAAGTCCCAAAGTCTTTTCAGATTGAAAATCGAACCGTTAGGTACATTCTCTACACTCTATTTGGCATAATAGTTGCGGACGGACTGATAACCGAGTTTTTGGTGACAGGTGGACACGGATCAGAAGTGAATCCCTTCCTGAGCGCCTGGGTAGGCCATGGGTGGTTTCTGTTTATAAAGGTGTCAGGTGCGTTTTTAGCCACGTTATTTCTATGGATTAACTATAATGAAAGACCCAGACTCGTATATATAATCACGGTGGTATTTTTGGCATTTTATACAACCATCGTTTTCTGGAACTTGTCTGTATTTATTTTTAGGGCTTAATCAACCTATCTGAACAAGAGCACCGAGATCACACAATCGTCAGGATTGTGCAGACGTCGAAAGTCAATCGCTGCTCTTCACCGTGAGGCTCACTGGAACCGAATAAATGCAGGCTGCTTGGTCCTGGATGTACACTTAGGAGTTCATTCAAATCGAAGAAACTAAAGCAAAGGATAAACTGGTCCTAAGACGAATTTATATTGCTCGCCGAGATGATTTCACTCTCACATTCCTGAGAGAGGTTGCGTGACCATAGGCTGGGGGTACTTGTTGGCTACGGTGTCCTGGTAAATTGTAAACCTCTCATCTTCAGCAATATCTTATTCACATGGGCTGAGTCACCAGTAAAGCGCCCTTGAGATAAACCAGTCATATCGTATAAAATACGTAGACAGCTATGCCTTCGGGAATTTATAGAAGATTTGTCTGGGCTGGTATCATCCTGATAGCCATCATATTGATAGGCACAGTGGGTTACTGGTTCATTGGCGGCGGAAAATATTCATTTGTAGACACTCTCTACATGACGGTCATCACTATAACGACAATCGGCTTCGCGGAAATCATTGACCTATCGGGCAATGTCGGGGGCAGGATATTTACCATATTCATTGCTATTTCTGGAGTCGGCATCATGGCATACATTGTTACTAATATTACTGCTCTGATAGTTGAAGGAGAACTGACGGAGTCCTTCAGGAGGAGAAGAATGGAGAAAATAGCTGGTAACTATAAAGACCACTACATTGTATGTGGTCTCGGTTCAGTTGGTTTCTATATAGCCAATGAGCTTTACAATACCAAGAGGCCCCATGTAATAGTGGATATCAATAAAGAGAATATCGAGAAGAGCCTGGAATCACTCCATGATGAGGTCTTCATAGAAGGTGACGCTACTGACAGCAACACCCTTTTAAAAGCTGGCATCGAGAGAGCCAGGGGACTATTCGCCGTAACCGGGGACGATAACCAGAACCTGGTAGTGAGTCTGACGGCAAAGCAGCTTAATCCCAAGCTGAGGGTAGTAGCCCGTTGCAACGATATGAGAAACAGTGAAAAAATGAAGAAGGCTGGCGCTGATGCCATAGTCTCACCTACCGCTATTGGTGGGTTGAGGATGGCTTCCGAAATGGTGAGACCCACGGTGGTATCGTTTTTAGACATTATGCTGCGGGACAGAGAGAAAAATTTGCGGGTTGAAGAGTTGCCCGTACCTGAATCATTTGTGGGCCAACCTATATCGGCGCTGAATCTGAAGAGATTCTCCCATGCCCTGCTGCTGGCGGTCAAGACAAGGGAGGACTGGGTTTATAACCCGTCAGAAAGTTACGTTATTGACCAAAAGAATACCCTGGTGTTTATGACCACGCCTGAGGGAAGAGACGAACTAGCCGGATTTCTTACAAAATAAGTATGCCTATGAGGCGATTTCGGTGATAGTAAAATTTCTAGGGACACACAATGCCGAGTCAAGAAACACCAGACTGGTGTCCCTTCTGATTGACGGGGTCCTGGCGGTGGATGCCGGAAGTCTGGTTTCAGAACTGACCTTCCCCGAACAGAAAAAGATAAAAGCGATATTGCTTTCTCACGGCCATTACGACCATATCAGGGCAGTCCCCGCTTTTGCCTTCAACAATTCTGACCGCACTACCAAAGTCATCGCCACACCTCAGACCCTTGACATTCTCTCTTCTCATCTAATTGACGGTGTCGTCTACCCTCAGTTCACCAGCGAGGCCTCATTCCTCCAAAAGGCAACCATTAAATTAGTCCCGATGGAACCCCTCAAGCGGCAAAATATAGAAGGCTACGAAGTCATGGCCGTGCCGGTGCGACATCCTCTTGACGGCGTGGGCTTTGAAATAACTTCTGGAGATGGCAAGACCTTATTCTATACGGGGGATACCGGTCCCGGGCTCTCTTCTGTATGGGGCAATATATCTCCGCAATTGATAATACCTGATTTAACCTGGCCTAATAGTCTCGCCACGGCAGCTAAGGATGCAGGTCACCTTTGTCCTGAGATGCTCAAGGAGGAATTGACTGAGTTCCGTCGAATAAATGGTTATCTGCCCAAGGTGGTTGTAATTCATATGAGCCCCCAACATGAACCCGAGATAGAGAGAGAAGTCAGAAAAGTGGCCAAATCGCTGGGGATCTCGATTGATCTTGCCCACGAGGGAAATGAGCTTATCTTGTAGTAGAAATATGCAGCTAGCCGTAGGCCGTAGGCTGTTTGGGAACAAAAAGGCGACCTTCAGTCAAGCGACTCTTTCCCTATTACCCTGGGTCTCTATCCAGTAACTAAAGGCCGATCTAATCTTGTCCTGCAATTTTCTCTGGTCTTGCAGTCATCAAGCATTGTCTGGGCGTACACTATGGCTTCAGGCAAGTCCTCATGACGTGTACTGGATACTCTACCCAAAATAAAGCATCATTGACATGCGGATTGTACCAAATTATAATATCGCACAGTCCAGTACTTTGATTCCCCGATATTATTGTACTATACATGCCGCCTAGTATTATCACATTAGTAGCTAAAAATCAAAGTTCGCTGAGAGAAATCATAGGTCGTGTATTGGAACAAGTAAAGCATCGCAGATAAACAGTGGATAGCCTTAAAAGCCTATGTTGCTGATAAAACACTCTTGGCACTTACAGGAGACCTACCATGCGTAAGAATAAGAAACTGTTGCTGATAGTTATCGTAGCTGTACTTGCTGTGTCTATTCCAGTGACCTTAGTCTTAATTAACCGGGGCCAGGAGCCGTCAAATGGGGAGATACCGAATGGGTCATCAAATACGACCCCGGACGAGCATGAAGGTCCTGTTACCCCTTCCACGCTCACTATGCTTTCGATAACCGACGGGGATGTATTAGTAATGAAGGCAGGTGCAGATAATTGGACAGAGGCGCAGGTCGGGATGTCTCTAGAAGCCGGAGATATTGTAAAGTCCGGCGATGATTCTAACGCCCAAATCACTTTCTTCGATGGCAGCACTATCGAATTAGAGGCCGGCACCGAGATCGAAGTTGTTGCATTAGGTATCTCCGACACTGGCTCCACAACCATTAAGCTTAAACAGGCAATAGGGAATACCATAAGCCGCGTAGAAAAGCTTGTTGATTCGGCTTCTCGCTACGAAGTTGAAACACCGGCTTGTGTGGCGGCGGTGAGGGGGAGTGTCATGCTCATTAACGTCATCGCAGACGGCACAACCTGGGTAACTAATAGTAAGGGGGATATTTGGGTCATTTGGGATGGTGAGGAACTGCAAATCCCTGAAGGGCGAAAATGCATCATTGTACCCGGTCAGCCACCGCAGCTCGTACCGTCAGGTGGTGAAAAGAGTGGTGGGGGTGGTGGAGGTGGCGGAGGTTTTTCACCAAACCCCGATATTTCATTAACCAAGATGCCTGACTTGATGCAAGCCCATGAAGGCAATACCATCACCTATACCTATAATGTGACCAATACAGGCAATGTGCCACTATCCGATGTATCCGTTACCGATAACAAAGCTCAAAATGTCACCTACCAGAGTGGTGATTCTAATAGCGATAGCAGACTTGACACAGATGAGACCTGGGTATTTACCGCAACCTATAACGTGACTGCCGAAGATGTTAGCCCCCTGGTCAATACCGCTGCGGCCGCCGGTACCTATGCCGGGGCCGGGACAATAATCGCTTGGACTACCGCCAGTGTTGACATCCTGCGACCGGATATTGCTCTAAACAAGACAGCCAACCCAGTGCAGGCTCACGATAGCGATACCATCACCTATAACTATACCATAACCAACGCCGGCAATACGCCTCTATCTGCTATCTCATTAATCGATGATAAGGCCGGGAACATTACCTATGAGGGTGGTTATCAGAGCGGCGATACCAATGGAAATGAAATCCTTGACACAGATGAGACCTGGGTATTTACCGCAACCTATAACGTGACTGCCGAAGACGATAGCCCCCTGGTCAATACCGCTACTGTATCCGGCACCGACGCCCTGTCCCGATCAGTAGAGTCCGAAGATACTGCCAGTGTCGATATCCTGCGACCGGCCATTGCTATAAATAAGACAGCCGAATCAGCACAGGCCTATGATGGTGATACCATCACCTATACCTATACCATAACCAACCCCGGCAATACGCCTCTATACGCTATCTCATTAATCGATGATAAGGCCGGGAACATTACCTATGAGGGTGGTTATCAGAGCGGCGATACCAATGGAAATGAAATCCTTGACACAGATGAGACCTGGGTATTTACCGCAACCTATAACGTGACTGCCGAAGACGATAGCCCCCTGGTCAATACCGCTACTGTATCCGGCACCGACGCCCTGTCCCGATCAGTAGAGTCCGAAGATACTGCCAGTGTCGATATCCTGCGACCGGCCATTGCTATAAATAAGACAGCCGAATCAGCACAGGCCTATGATGGTGATACCATCACCTATACCTATACCATAACCAACCCCGGCAATACGCCTCTATACGCTATCTCATTAATCGATGATAAGGCCGGGAACATTACCTATGAGGGTGGTTATCAGAGCGGCGATACCAATGGAAATGAAATCCTTGACACAGATGAGACCTGGGTATTTAACGCAACCTATAACGTAACTGAGGAAGACGATAGCCCCCTGGTCAATACCGCCACTGTATCGGGCACCGACGCCCTGTCCCGGTCAGTACAGTCTGAAGATACCGCCAGTGTTGATATCCTGCGACCAGCCATTGCTATAAATAAGACAGGTGAATTATGGGAAGATTTGGAACATGAAGCCTATTGCATCAACTATACCTATACCATAACCAACCCCGGCAATACGCCTCTATCTGATATCTCAGTTACTGATAATATGACTGAGGAAGTCACCCACCAGAGCGGCGATACTAACGAGGATAGCAAACTGGATATAGATGAGACCTGGATATTTGCCGCAACCTATGACATTCCCTACGAATACTACGACGAATTCGTGACCAATAACGCTACCGCATCGGGCACCGACGTCCTGCTCCGGGAAGTAACCGCGTGGGCTACCTTCAGTATTGAGAACCCCTATTATTATTATTTGTACTGATAACGGTTAGATCCCTGGTTAGGGGACTGCTTACATTGGTTATAAGGACCAGCAAGGCGGTGATTTCGACTATAATGAATTCGGTATGAAGATGTCCACCGTAAAATGACTAGACGCCAGCGCAAGCGCCTTTATCATGTTTTAGTACTTATAGGGGTGGGCTGCCTCTTTACGCTTGTGGCTTTACTGGTTCAACCATTCTATAGCGTCAATCTGTGGGTTTCAGACCAGCTTTTCATCTCGGAACCTCCTTCTCCTAATATCGTTATCGCCGGTATCGATGACGATACCCTCGAAGCTTACGGTCTATGGGCAGAGTGGCCACGCAGTCTCCATGCCCAGGCTATCGATAACCTCAGCCAGGCTGGAGCCAAGGTAATCGGGTTCGATGTCATCTTCACCGATAATTCCACCGATGATGAAATGCTGGCGACAGCAATTGCCGAAGCGGACAATGTTGTCCTCGCCGCCGTGGGCACTCAACCTGTCTCTCAGTCCGGCCCTGAGATTACCTATGATGATTTCCTGCTGCCCGTAGCTCCTCTAGAGCAAGCTGCCAGCAGTATCGGACATGCCAATGTGGTCCCCGATGGCGATGGCACGGTGAGGCGGCTACCGTTGATTGTCAAGTCAAGCTCAGGACAAATCTATCCCTCATTAACCCTGGCTGTGCTTTACAGGGAATTCTCCATGTCTCTGCCACAGGAATATCCACTTGAAAATGGCGCCGTTAACTTGTTGTATCGTGATATTCCGGTTGACGCCTCGTACTTTCTACGCATCAACTTTGCCGCCGATAATGCTGAACGGCCCTACGTCTCCTACGGTGATGTTATCAGCGGCAACTTCGACCAGTCCATAGTCGAGAACAAGATAGTATTGATCGGGATGACCGCTACCGGTGAGACCGACGCCTGGGCCATCCCCACCTCAGCCGGCAAGGTTCCCGGAGTTTTTATACATGCCGGTGCCATGGATACCATTCTCACACAGCGTTTCTTAAGAGAGCCTGGCATTCTCATCACTCTAATGATTATGCTGCTGCTAGTTGGCATCACTGCCTTTGCCTTGCCCCGGTGTGGGACCCGGCACTGGACAGATATAGCTAAGGGCGCGGGAATAACCGCAGGCCTATTTATTGCCTGCCTGGTAGGTGGCTTCGTGGCTTTCGACAGAGGATATGTCCTGGACCTATTTTATCCCCTGTTGCTATTACCAGTAATCTATGTCGGTAACATTATTTACATAGTCGTTATGGAGCAGTCTGATAAACGGTTTGTCAAGGAGCTTTTTGGTCGATATATTTCGCCTCAGATAGCTAACGAGATAGTTAGCCGGGCTGATGCTGGGGAACTTCGCCTCGGAGGCGAGCAAAGGGAGGTCAGTGTGCTCTTTGCCGATATCCGCAACTTCACTACGATAAGTGAGCAGTTGGCTCCTGAAGATATAGTAAAAATGCTTAATACTTATTTATCAGTTATGGCCGATGCAGTAGTCCGGCATAACGGTATAGTTAACAAGTTTGCCGGCGATAGTATCATGGCAGTGTGGAATGCGCCGCAATCTCAGCCGGAGCACGCATTGCTGGCAGTAAAAGCTGCATGGGAAGCACAGCAGAAAGTTGCTGAATTAAAGCAAAGCGATAGCCAGCTGTTCCCGGTGCAATTCGGCATTGGCATTAATACCGGTATAGCCTTAGCTGGCAATGTAGGCTCGGCCGGACGCAGCGAATACACTGTCATCGGAGATTCCGTCAACACCTCTTCACGCATTTGTAGCAGCACCCCTGGCGGGGAAGTCTGGATTGGTGCCGAGACGTATAATCAAACAAAAGATTATATAGAAACCGAGAAACTCGAGCCGCAGAGCCTTAAGGGGAAAGCGGCACCCGTTGCGGTATATCGAGTAACTGCCTGGCGCCCTGTAACCCCTCCAGAACACAAGTAAGCCCCCGCTCTCCTGATGTCCACCTTTGCCTTTAAGGAGATCTTCACAGATAACCCTCTCTAGGTCATCACGCCAACAGGCTTGATTAGATAATCAGCAGCACTCATTTTCATCGCCTCAATTTCGAGGATTAAGCTCTTTCCGGCGCAGGCCTGATCCTTCACTTTGTGAAGGATGGTGCCCCTGGAATTGTACAAGACGGGGCTGGTTGGGTTCTGCTTCCCCTTCCTGCTAATGTAACATTCCGCTAAAAAGTGTAGGCACATGCAAATCACATAGTTGATTGGCAGACAACGGAATGCATACAATAGAGGATGGAAAGGAGGCATGAATGCCGATTGAATTCAAGTGTGAACCCATTACCGTAGAGGTGCTGGATACTAGTGGTAAATCACTGGAACACAGATTAGAACGCAGGTTCGATCCTCTAACGTCTCGCAGTTCACTGATTTGTCCTAACCTAAGGGAGAAATTGGCAGCGTTCTACGGCAATCGTGATGACCGGTGGCTTAACGAAATATCCAACAAATCAAAGCGTGATTGCCCGTTTTGCTCTCCGACGATTGATAAGGTTATAGCTAAATTTCCCAAAGATCGAGTGCGTGAAGGCGTATTGAAGTTTGGAGATGTTTATGTTTTTCCGAATCTATTCCCAAGAACAGAGTTTGAAGCTGTAGTAACGTCGCCAGAGATACATTACCTCAATCTCGGTCAGTTTACCAAAGAACTGCTCTACAATTCGCTAACCGCTGCCTTCGAATGCATACGTAGGGTACACAGTCTGAGCAACACTCTTGCATATCCAGTAGTGGGGACCAATTATCTTCCGCCAGCCGGGGCAAGCTTAATACATTTCCATCAACAGATTGCAATGCAGCGGGTTCCTTTTAACCGAATAAGGAATTTAATTGAACTCAGCACCAAGTACGCTGAAGCTAAGAACAGCAATTTCTGGCAGGATTTTATGGCCATTAATGACGAACGAAAGATAAAACAGGTGGGTAATATCTATTGGTATGTACCCTTTGCTCCAACCGGCTTCTGCGAAGTGCGAGCTATAGCAAATATGTCCAACTTTCTGCAATTTGAGGCAGAAGATATAAGAAATATTGCTGCGGGGCTATCCAACGTGTTGAGATATTATCATTACTGCGGGTTTGATAGCTTTAACTGCATTATTTACTCTGGTAGTCTGGAGGAGGCAAATGACTTCCGCGCCGGGTTGAGCATTGTTGCCAGGCCTAATACTCAACCGAACTACGTAAGTATTGATTCATGGTTTATGCCATTGATGTTGGGGGAAACAATTGTGCCAGAGTGGCCAGAAGATCTGGCGGCTGGAATAAGGGAATACTTTTGAAGCGGGGCGATGTTGGTAATCCGCCTGAATGAACACGATACGGCTGAATTAGACAAGAGGATAAATACAGCCTATGTACTAACGTTAAGTACTAAGCTTCCGCATTTCTTCGTGACCTTCATTTTCAATAGCTTCGTACTGTAACCACAAAATCTAAACCGCACTGCTTAGCATATTCCTCGATTGCATCTGCAATCTGCTCAGGTGGTAATTGCAAATCCGTCTCTGTTGACTGCCCTATATGCAACTCGTCACACCAGAAGACTGACTCACCTTCAGGCAAGCGGCTGAGAACATCCTTAATCGCATCTGCACCCACCACTTGGATTTTCACCCACCCGGTTTCAGAGATAAAGTCCCCTTTAGAAGTTATTTCTTCTATCGTCTTAATACGATTGGTACCTGTAATCAAAGTAAAATGCCATTGGCCTTCTTCCTCCCATGAGTACAGTTCATATCCTTTAAATGAGCGGGGTAGCTTTTCTATAGATGTAATTGATAGCTTGTTGATTAGCTTGCCAGCCTGTTCCAGCGATTCAATCACTACAGGATTACTTCTGGGGTCCTCACCTATATAGAGTACTGAAGAGGGATAACCCAGTTCGAGCCTGATGACGTCGTGTGACTCCTCCAAGGTGAGTGGCTTCCAAATGGTGACCCCATCAAATGACAGGGAAGACCAGGGGACCCAGAAAGCCCCCCAATAGATAGGTGCCTTATCGACGCAGACAATGAATGATGTGCCTCTGGTTGGTACATCTATCTGAGAGATGCGCTCAAAGGCACTTGCAGTAAGTCTCAACTCGTGTTCCTGAGCGTCATACGTGATGATATCGCTAATCGTTATGATGGGCCTTTCTGCTATGTCGACGTGGCTTAAAGCCTCCATCTGGGCGGGAGGAATATCTTGTTTGGTCAAGTAGATGGCAAACCCTTTGGCAAACCATTCGTCATTTGATGGGGTCACCATACCTTCCGAGGTGGCACAAATGCTTGACACAAGAATGCCTAACACAAGCACGATGCCAATTATGATAGTCGTAATCGGTTTCACAGGAATATCGCAGGTTAACTTACTCATCTGCTCCTTCCAATGCATTGCTCATTATAAGGCATCTTCCTTAATTGATTTTCCAAATCCGCCGACTGGACCATCAACCAGCCAAAACATAAATCTTACAGCTAATTATACCACTTGCTTAGCCCAGCGAAGTTTGAAGATAGCTTGAGGC
>Ga0315548_1000749_pt1 | contig 29471 bp, 19 predicted proteins | sample SalMarSW160110MG_2_FD_202540 | JGI IMG/M metagenome (GOLD analysis project Ga0315548, IMG submission 202540) | Salt marsh sediment microbial communities from the Plum Island Ecosystem LTER, Massachusetts, United States - Salt Marsh Sediment SW1601-110 ... | reverse complement strand
TTGGTCATCGGCTGACCGCCATAAGTGACAGAGACGAGATTCATATCGCTACCTGAATACTCACCGTGTGCAATGAAAATCAACTCGCGGTTGGTGCCGGCTTCTTTTGTATGAGATGTGCCTTCGACCCAATCACCGATGATTTCAATATCTGTGCTGGGCGTATAGGCCGCGGTATAGTCCTGGTTTGTCTGGTTGGAAGTAACATTCGTATATACCCTGTTGGTCGGGGTAAATGTATAGTCGGATTTTATTGGCGTGACTGTACCGGACCATCCGGAGAGGACGTCAGAGCTGTAAAAGCCGTTTGCATCGGTGGTGGGACTGTCCGGTAGTCCGTTCATTTGCACGTCGGCCAAAGGTGAACCACTATAGGTTACTGTACCGGAAATGTTATTATAATCAACAGCAAGCAGGCCTAAGTTCAGGCCGACCTGCATAGCGTTCGTTGTCCAGGCGTAGTCCTGGTTATTATTGAACGTTGGTCCCTGACGGATACCGCCATCGTCATCACCGTCGCTGGCTAATAGCAGGTCAATGGTATTCTTGTATTTTGTGAAAGAGCCACTGCCCAGATGCTCACTGACTGCATAATGCCCCCACGCGAACCATGCATCATGTCCGTATTCGTAGTCGTCGTTTCCGCCGCCGGTAGCATCCAGAGGCATATATGTATTTGCAGTCGCTGCCCAGGTATCTCCGCCAGAGTTGACTTTATAGTATGAGTTCAAAACTCCCCAGACGGCTATACCACCCGAAACAGCCCAGCTCTCTGAAGCAAATCGTGAGGTGCTGCCATTAAGCCATGTTCTAACGCTGTCTCCAAGGGTAACGGCTCTATTGCGGTATGTAGCGCTGTCAACGTCTACGCCATATTGGTAGAGGGAACCAGAGGCAAGTCCAAGAACCAAAGCATCTGTAGTGGTACTTGTGCCGGGCGTGTTATCAACGAGGGTCTGTGCGCAGGTCTGGCCATAAGAAGAATGGTCTACATATTCCGCCCTGCCCTGGTATACCTGTCTGTATTTCATCTCCGCCTGCATGCCCCAACCAACGTTATACGTAGTGTAATAATTAGTCGGAGTGCTGCCTTCGTCCCAGGATGGGTTTGCAAGACAGTATGTCCATGCATTATTTAAATTTGTCAGGTAGGTAGTATAATCTCCGGTTAATTCGGCATATCGTGACCATATCCATATTGCTTCGGCAGTATTATCCGTTTCTACCACGGTAGTGTAGTCCTCTCCTTCCCATATTCCGCCTAGGTCTCCGCCACTGGTCACCTGCTGGGTTGTGAGCCAGTCTGCCATTTGGAGAAAATCTGCCAGATAGTCATACGCAAGCGTAGTAGCAGACTCGGGATCCGACCAGCCGGTCTCGTTCAGGTTCGGGGAGTTATCCCGAGCCTTAACCCTGAACGTATACTCGGTATTTGGGTCGAGGCCCTGTGCTTCATACGTCGGGCTTATATTCCAATCACGGTTGGCATCACCGTCCGTGGTGCATTCGAAGTAATAACTCACAGGTGGATAATTGGGCTCAAAAGCTGTCGTTGCCGTCATAATAATCGAGGTCGTCCCTGCTGCCGCGGGCGGCGAGGCCCAGGTCATCGGGTCCGGCGTCGGCGGCTCGTTGTCCGGCACCGTCGCCTCCTCCTTAATCATAAAGACGTCAAAGGCGTATGCTTTATAACCACTCTCTGAATTCGGGTCTGCTTCCGCGCGGACCTTGAAACTTCCATCGACCCCCGGGTGAATGCCTACCCACCGTGCCACATAGCCTTCGTTGTGATTATTACCTGTATTTAACCATATTCTCAAGGGGTTACCCTGATATTCTACTGTGCCAGATGTGCTGGCGTTGGTGGCAGAGTCAACATCTGAGATGGTGTATATAGTCCATCGGTTGTTGTAGCCGTCTCCGCCGGATGTGGTACTCTCGGCTCGCGAGGCAGATGTGGCAAATGTGTAAGTTTTATCGGGGTCAAGACCCGTAAAATCGGCATCAACATACCAGCCTGCACTGCTAGCATAGTAAATAACACCGGTCATATCAGCAATGCCGTGGAATGTGTCATATGCATCTGTACCTGCAGCGCAATCGTATCCACCGTGCCAGGTACTTGCAACCTGCGGCTGCCAGTTGACGCCGCCGTTCTGCGTTAGAGTAACTGTTACAGGCGTATTGGCGCCGGTTACGTAATCTTTCAATAAACCGGATGAGGCGGCATAACCCTCGCTGGCATCTGCTGACTCCGTACCAATGCCGTAAACTGTGATAAAGTTCGGGTCTCCGTAATGCACGCTGTTTCCGCAAGGGTCGGTGCCGGCAGCAACCAGGCCGGGGTCAAACACGCAGTCATTATAAGAAATCCAGTCGCCGGAAATAGTTATAGTATCGCGCAGGCTGAACTGTGTCCCCAACGTAGGATCTGTATATGACTCTGTATGGTCATCACGGTATACGTTGATAGTTGCGTTCTCTTCATCCACAACGACATCGACAAAGGTCACGCCATTCCACCGCATATCAGCAGGAAGCCAGTCAGCTCCGGTGGGCCCTGCTTCGACGCCACCTGGCCTTTTCCCTGAGTTTCCCACATCTATCTGCCAGACCCTGCCGTACAAACCGGCAACATTGGGGTCCTGCGTTCTCCAACTGTCGTTCTCAGGGTAATTATAGGTGTGCCCGGGGTAATCGGGTGCTAGTCCACCCCCGCCCTGATGCTTGGAGTAGTAGTGTGAATGTGCGCAGAAGACAGCCGTAACTTTCTCACTTTCCAAAAGGTTCCAGAAATTATCCCTGTGTGTTTTATACTTGTCAAGAGAGTCGCCGTAGTGATGGTTGTAAGGAAATATCGGCTCGTGAACAAAGACAAAGATAAAGGGCTTGTTGGTAGCGGCAAGGTCGTCTTCCAGCCATTCGAGCAGTGCCGGAACTATGTCGCCGTCGGTGCCCACGTCGCTACTGCCGTCCCAGTAGATGTTCAGCGCGACAAAGTGAGCATTGCCGTAGTCCCAGGAGTATGTTGTTTCTTCGCTTCCGCCGGGACCCTCGTTGGTGGGGAAAATGTCCTTCAATGGATCCCTCCCGTCGTGGCCGTTGGTATATTCTTCCCGCAGCCATTGCATATCCCCAGGTGTTTCTGCATCGTGGTTACCTACCAGCGGGTACCAGATGAAATTCTCCCCAAAGCAATCGTCTATTACAGCACGATTCTGAGGAATGCCCTGGTCGTCGCCTTCGTTATCGAGGTCCCCGGGCGAGATGAGGAACACCCCTGGGTCACCAACTACGCTTTTAATCGACTCCAGGACTCGGCCAAAGATTTCGTGCCCGTCACGCATATCGCCTGTGACCGTAAAGTGAAAGCCCGCCGCGTAGGCCGATGTGGCCAGCATCTGGAGACTAAACAGACATAATAAGACAATCATTACCTTTACTTTTGCTGTTGTTAATAACCGTTTCATCACTCTTATCTCCTTAAATTTTGGATAAAGAAATATTTCGTTTTTTGGCCGGTCACGCCCGATGCGCATACATAGCCTATACATCCTTGCCTGGGGTACAGATAGGCGGGACTTTGCTACAATCTGTCCTACCCTTTTCATCCGTGAATGTAAAGCAAAGAACCACCAGCCGATATAGGCTCTGGTTCTAACTGCTTTACTCACCTAAAGAAGAGCGCGCAAAATAGGACTCCGAAACTGCTGGCCTTTTTTAAAGACTTGGTTTTTTCCCGATAATGGAATAGAGAAAGCTCAAAATGAAACACCGAAAGCTTAATTACCACTGTCCTCCTTTTTGCTATACGCTTATAGGCTATAATTATACTAAACAACACTTTATCAAACTAAGTGCTTAGTGTCAAGGAATTTATGTACGGATTTGGGATTTTTTAGGGGTACTGTCTGCCGTCAGCATAAATGGCACAAATAAGCTCTTTGAGTTAAGAGAGACCTCAAGGTATTTCCTGCATGCAGGAAATACCTTGAAAATCACGATTTCGGCTCCATAATCGGCCCTCTTGGGTCAGGAAAGGAGCCGAAAAAAATGGCAAAGTCCAACAATGTTGTAAAGCAAATCAGAAAGGCAACCCGTAGAAAATTCTCTGCCGAAGAGAAGATCAGAATCGTCCTAGAGGGTCTGCGTGGTGAACAAAGCATTTCAGAGATATGTCGCAGAGAAGCCATAGCGGCAAGCGTTTATTACAAGTGGTCCAAGGCGTTTCTGGAGGCCGGTAAGAATGGTCTGAACAAAGATACACTTCGTGATGCCTCCAGTGATGAAGTCAAGCGGTTGAAGTCTGAGAACGAGGACCTTAAGAAGGCACTGGCAGAATCCATGCTTGATGTAATCAAATATAAAAAAAGTCTGGGTATGTGAGACGGAGGTATCAGAGAATGAGCAGAGATCAAAAGATGGAAATAATACGCTCCGTGGAAGGCTCCGGCCTGAATATATCCGAAGCTATTAACAAACTTGATATTTCCAGAAGTACATATTACCGCTGGAAAAGGACGCTGCGTTCTCAGGGTATTAAAGGTCTGCGGGATAATAAACCATACAGATTAAGAACATGGAATCAGTTATTACCCTGGCAGGTGGACAAAATACTTGAGTATGCAACGTTCAATCCTGAATATTCCAGCAGAGAGATAAGTCTATACATTACTGACAATGAAGGATTTAGCGTATCCGAGAGTACTGTCTACAGAAGACTTAAAGAGCACGGGTTGATTTCTGAGCCAAAGATAAAAAGATTTCCAGCATCGGACGAATATCACACAAAGACAACCGGCGTCAATCAATTCTGGCAGATAGATGCCACATACTTAAAAGTTGATCGCTGGGGCTGGTTCTATCTCATCAGCGTTCTGGATGATTACAGCAGAAAGATTTTAGCATGGCAGCTGCGAACCTCGATGAGAGCTGAGGACTTCAGTGATGTGGTGGAGTTGGCCTGTGAATTTACCGGCCTTGACAACGTGCCTGTTGAAGATCGCACCGGGCTGCTAAGTGATAATGGCTCAGCTTTAATAGGAAAAGACTTTGGTGATTACCTTGAGGCAAGAGGCATTGGCCATATATTTGCTTCGCCATACCATCCGCAGACAAACGGCAAGATTGAGAGGTATCATCGCAGTGTTAAAGAACAGGTGTTACTGCATCTGTGGCAATTGCCTGAGAACATGGAGAAAGAGATTTGCAGGTTTGTGGCGTGGTATAACAACCAAAGATATCACGAAGCGATTGGCAACGTGACACCGGATGATGTCTATTATGGTAGACGCGAAGAAATATTGAAAATGCGAAAACAGGTAAAAGCAAAAACAATTCTTGAAAGGAAGAAAATTAATTGTAAGATTATTGAAACAGGAGCTGAAATCATCTCCTAATTCAGAGACCATTTTGTCTCATTTTTGCTGAAGACTTACAGTTGATCAAAATGTTAGAGGGAGGATATGGCCGCTAAAAGCCGATTTTAAGTTTGTTCAGTCCTGTAAAGTGGTCAATGTTTTGCACATCCGTTAGCTATTGTTGGTCTGACGGATTATATCTGCGATAACACTCTGCGCTTTGCTTGGCTGTATGTCATTCTAAAAAGTAAACTTGCAACCTTCAATAATGGTTTTAACACGATTTACAGTTTGTGAAATTTTTTTTGTTATCCCTTTTGCGACGAATTACAGATATTTACCGATGCTACTTTAATTCATCACAAAAAAACCGGTTTTTCAACAGGACGTAGTGGCAACTACGCATAATCTTCGACTGCACAATTGTTCATTTTGCCCATCTTAAACATTCTATAAAATATATAATGATACGCATAGTACAGTAGTAAATTAATTCCATTCCAGACAACTGAAGAACCTAAGGCCAGTTTAAACTCTCCAGTTATTACCCAGAGAAAAAGTGTTTGGGCACAAAGAATAAAGAATCTATACACCAAGCCGCTTTTTAACAACAATTCAAGGTTTATTTTTCTCCATAGCATATCAGACTCACTCCACAATTAAACTGGGATTTCCCATATAACATTGTATATCCTTGCTCAGCTTCGCCGTTAAGCTTTATTTCTGATAGAATAACAAGGCAGCCTTGTGAAATCAAGCTGATTGATTACTACAACCAAACTACAACTCGAATACTGAATAGCGTGTAAAATCACAAAAATCATGAATCTATAAAATTTGCAATATCAGAGACTTAAAAAATTCTCAGAAAAGGTAAACATTTTATATATCCTATTTAATCATATCCTCTGCGACACCAAAACTCCCTTCGTTTTCTCCGTCTTTCAGCCCATCCATAAACCCAATCAGGGCAGCGTTTGACATATACGTAGTGTTTTCTACACCACCGTTGTAACGTCCTGCGTGGTATCTTTAGTATCCTTGCTGTTGCTCTTATGCCATATTCGTCTATCAGGCTAAAAGCGTACTCTTTTTGTCTTTTGTTGTACCGTCCACCGTTGCCATAACTGATAAACTCAAACCGTTTTTCTTCATTGAAACACTCTGCCAGCGTCTTTATGAGTATTACTGGTGTGTGTGTCATTTTCTTAATCCCCTTTCATTGAGCAGGTACTTGTATCGCTGTTCCATCCCCTTGTCGATGGTGGGGTTAGGTCGCCAAAAAAGGATTGTTTTTTGTATCGTTTCATACTGACCTCACAATAATCTGTATCGTCTGCTTGATATGCTCTGGCAGATTAGGCCAAACAGCTATAATCTCCGCTAAATCATCGGGTAGTTTCGTAGTGTCGATTTTAGGCTGTTTTTGGGATTTTGGTGTCAACTGAGGTGTCAACTGCCCTTTTGTGGTTTCACAAGTCTTTGTTTCTTCAGGACTTGAGTTTTCAGAGCGTCGGTCTACGGAACCGAAGGTTAGAGGTTCGAGTCCTCTCAGGCGTGTAAGTAAAGGGCCGGTTCTAAACCGGCCCTGTTACTAACATAAGACAGCAACGTTTTAGAACGTATACTTCATACTCAATATACAATATGTTATGTTATGCCGTTTGGAGACCGAATCATCCATTGATATCTGATGATATAAGCCGGGGGTAAATGTAAGATTTTCGGTGATGTCAAACCCTGTTTTCAGACCAAAGTTGATATATGACCAGTCATGTGAGGCGCCGCCAAGGCCGTCCGTGTATGCAATTTCTGTTGATAAGTTAAGTGGATTCGGAAGCTCAGTAACATTAATGTTATATCCGAGACCGAAACGGTGGACCCAGCCGGTAATGTAATTGTAGCGGCCGCCGCTGAGGGCGGGGTATTCATAATGTGCAGTGTAACTGGGTACGATACCGTTCGGAAAGATGTTCGGCCAGGAAAATGCAAATATCCACTCATAAGTGGTATTGGCCTTACGTCGTGAAAGGCCGGGATAATATTCGTATCCAACACTTATGTTGTAATTCGTAGCATAAGGCTTGCCTTCAAAAAGCTGGTTTTTGTAATATGGTCTGAAATCGAACCTTTCTTTGTCGACATATCCGCTTGCGGTTGCGTTGCGATGAATGACTTTTACTCCGAAACCACTGCCGTAGAAATCGAGGTCGAGAATCTTAAAAAGTGCGCCTTGCTGGCCGTATGCCTCAGCGCCCTTGCTGAGCCATTTGCTGTGATATTGCAGATCGAATGTAACACCGAGCTTCTTTTCCTGCTCGGCTGCATATAAAGGAGCTGTGCTTAACAATACTATAGTGACTAATAAAATTCTTTTCATAATTTACCTTTCAGGAACTTTTTGTAAAGCGTTCTAAAACACCATATACGGCTTCATACGCCGTAAAACCACTCAAATAGAAGATGGTGAGTTTACGCATAAATAGATACGAATCAAGCAAAAATTCAAAAATTAAGTTGATGAATGGGTTGACATATTACGTAAATTTAGATATTGTTTGGGCTTTTAGTATCTACTGGAAGGTCCGGTTAATAACAAATATGTTGATTTAGAGTTGTTAGGAATAATATTATGGCAGAAAAACAAAAAGCTATCGATTCTCTTATGACGGAAAAACGAACGTTCCCGCCGCCTGCGAACATCAAGGCCAATGCTTATATAACAAGCCAGCAGCAATATCAACAGATGTGGGAACAGTCGCTCAATGACCCGGATGCTTTCTGGCTCGAACAGGCCGGAAATCTGACTTGGTTCAAGGAACCGACTAAGAGCCTTGAGTACGTATGGGATACAAAGAATCGTAAAATTGAGCACACCTGCTTTGCCGATGGTCAGCTAAACGTTGCATTTAACTGTCTTGACCGTCACCTTGGAACGCCGACCGCAAAGAAAACTGCGATTATTTGGCAGGGTGAGGCGGAAGATGCCGTCAGGAAATTCACGTACGAGCAGCTTCATAAGGAAGTCTGCAAATTCGCCAATGTCCTCAAGTCAAAAGACATAGAAAAGGGCGACCGCGTGGCAATTTATCTGCCGATGATTCCTGAACTTCCCATAGTGATGCTTGCTTGTGCCCGTATCGGCGCAATTCACTCGGTTGTCTTTGGGGGTTTTAGTGCAGATTCGCTTAGAGACCGTATCAACGACTCCGACTGCAAATTGCTTATTACAAGCAACGTATCTTTGCGTGCGGGAAAACATATAATGCTCAAAAAGATTGCAGATGAAGCATTAGAAAGTACGCCCACGATTAAAAATGTAATAGTGGTAAAAGTTGGTGATGAGCCATGCGATATAAAAGCTGGAAGGGACTGTTGGTATCACGATGAAATGGCAACTGCAAAAGAGCAGTGCGAAGCTGAACGTATGAACGCCGAGGACCCCCTCTTTATACTTTATACATCCGGCTCGACCGGCAAACCAAAAGGTGTTGTCCACATAACAGGTGGATACCTCGTACATGTTGCTAATAGCCACAAGGTTATTTTCGATGTTCATGACGATGATGTTTACTGGTGCACTGCTGACATCGGCTGGGTAACTGGTCACAGCTACATCGTTTATGGCCCGCTCGCAAACGGTGCAACGTCGTTGATGTTTGAAGGGGTTCCTACTTATCCGGATGCCGGACGCTTCTGGCATATTTGTGATAAATTCGGCGTTACCGTTTTTTATACGGCGCCGACGGCAATTCGAGCCTTAATGCGCCTCGGTGAGGAATGGCCTGCCAAGTACAAGTTAGACACCATAAGAATTCTCGGCACCGTCGGTGAGCCGATAAATCCTGAAGCCTGGATGTGGTACTACGAAAAAATCGGACGTAATCGATGTCCGATTGTTGACACCTGGTGGCAGACAGAAACCGGTGGCATTTTAATTACGCCTCTTCCCGGTGCTCATACTCTAAAACCGGGCAGCGCAAACCAGCCGTTCTTTGGCGTTGACGCCATTGTTCTGCGAGATGATGGCAGCCAATGCGATGTGAACGAAGGCGGCAAGCTCTGCATAAAAAGACCCTGGCCGGGAATGATGCGCACTATGTGGGGCGACCATGACCGGTTTATTGATACATATTTTACAATGTATGACGACATTTATTTCGCCGGTGACGGCTGCCGCGTTGATGAAGATGGCGATTACTGGCTGATGGGCAGAATCGACGATGTTGTTAACGTCTCCGGTCATCGTATCGGAACAGCAGAAGTTGAAAGCGCGCTCGTCAGTCACGAAAAAGTGGCCGAGGCTGCAGTTACACCGATACCTCATGAAATCAAAGGACAGGGGTTATATGCCTTCGTTACTCTCGTAGAGGGTGTCGCCGAAAGCGACGAACTCAAAAAAGAACTGATTATGCACGTTCGCAAGGAGATTGGCCCGATTGCCGCCCCTGAAGCAATTCAGTTTGCACCGGCTCTTCCGAAGACCCGTTCCGGAAAGATTATGAGGCGGATTCTGCGTAAGATAGCAGAGAAGGACACGACTAACCTCGGCGATATTACTACTCTGGCCGACCCGCACGTGGTTGAGGTGCTTGTCAAGGGACGAGGTCAGTAAATGCCATTTGTATCTGCGAAGGGAATTGTAGGCCGGCTGCTCACCACAAGGATACGCGCATCCGGCCTTATTTAAATGAAAGGAATCTAAATGGCAGAAGGAGAAAAAGTTAAAAATCGTTGGTTGGTTGTTGTCGGGGCGCTACTGATTCAATTATGCCTCGGAGCGATATACGCCTGGGGGGCCTTTACAGGAGCGCTTCAGGACCCGGACGGGGCCTTTAAATACACTGATACACAAACCTCCTGGATTTTCTCCGCCGGCCTGGCAAGTTTCGCCCTGATGATGATACTAGCCGGCAGACTGCAGGACAAATACGGACCGAAGATTATTGCTGTAATCGGAGGTGTTCTCCTTGGGGTCGGCTATATAATCGCCGGATTTACAGGAACCTCTTTTGCTCTTATGTTGTTCTTCATCGGAATTGTAGGAGGCGCAGGCATCGGAATGGGATATGTCTGCCCAATCGCCGCCTGTGTAAAATGGTTTCCCGATTTAAAAGGCCTAATCACCGGATTAGCAGTCGCAGGTTTCGGTGCAGGTGCTTTCATATTCGTTAAACTGGCCGGTTCCTGGCTGAATCTTATAGCAAACCACGGGGTCAACGGAACGTTTGTAGTATTCGGTATAATTTTTATGGTGTCTGTGATAGTGGGCGCTTTACTGCTGTCGAATCCGCCGGCAGGTTACAAACCAGCCGGCTGGAACCCGCCGGAAAATCCTGACGGTTCCGCAAAACCAAAGGTAAAGGACCTCACGCAGGGACAAACCGTTCGCACCGTTCAGTTTTGGATGATTTGGCTTGCTTTCGTTCTAAGTGCCGGCTGCGGCTTGATGGTTATTAAATGTCTGAAAAACTTCGGTGAATTCGAAGGTGGTCTCTCCGCCGCGGCTGCGGGCTCAGCTCTCGGCCTGCTCGCTTTGTTTAACGGAATGGGTCGAGTGGTTTGGGGAACTGCTTCGCAAAAACTCTCGGCAAGAGGCTCCGTTATTGTAATGTGTCTGCTGCAGGCGGTAATGATGTTCATACTTATAAAAATGGGATCAACACCCTTGACTCTCGCAATTGCAGCGTGCTGGATAGGATTCAATTTTGGAGGCAACTTCGCACTCTTTCCCCTGCTTACACTGGAAAACTTCGGTGCGAAGAACCTCGGAGCCAACTATGGCGCAGTTTTTACATCTTATGGCGTCGGCGGAATTTTAGGCCCCGTTATGGCCGGACGTGTTTATGACACTATGGGTACTTATAAAACCGCTTTTATAATTGCCGGTGCCGCCTGCGTCCTGGCCGCTGTGCTCGGAATTTTACTCAAACCGGTCAAAGCAGATACAGCAACCGAGTTATAAAGCAAAAAGACCCTCGTCACAGGCCATGCAGGGCAAATATGTTCTTTTTAATCGTTTTTATTATTGCCTCTACCGCAGAGATTACCTCATCGTGTTGCTGATTGCTCACAGCTAACACCTGATCTCTCAAACCGCCCTGCCACTCTGTGCTGCCGAGCATAACACCCCCGATAGTGGGAGTAATCTCTTTATCAATATCTGCGCCGCACAGTATGCTCCAGGCAAGTGCCCAGGCTCTGACGGTGTTGTTGAGGTTATAACCGCCGCCGCCGGTCATAAGAATGGGTTTATTAAAACTCAGCAGGTAATTGATGATTTCTACATAAACGTTATTGGTCAGATACAAGTGTGCGAGTGGGTCGCCTGCGAGGGCATCGGCCCCCAGCTCGAAAACAAATACATCAGGCTTAAAGGCCCCAATCAACGGCAGTACCAGCTCCTCTAAAGCCTTCATATACATCTCATCGTAAGTGCCTATCGGCAGAGGCACATTTACGCAATAGCCCTTTCCTTCCCCGCTGCCGATTTCATCCTCGAATCCTGTTCCCGGAAATAACGTCCTCGGGTTCTGATGCAGTGATATAGTCATCACGTCCCGCCGGTCATAAAAAGCGTATGCGACCCCATCGCCGTGATGAACATCCACATCCAGATACAAAACCCGCTTCCCCGCCTCCGCCAGTATCATACACGCGAGCACAACATCATTAATATAACAAAACCCCGATGCCTGTTCAGGCCCTGCATGGTGAAATCCCCCCGAAGGATTAAACGCAGTGTCTGCTTTGCCAGATAATATCAGCCTGGCACCCACGACTGTCCCCCCTGCCGCTAGAATCGCCCCTTCGTATAATCCCTTAAAGACAGGGCAATCCGACGTTCCGATTCCCATACTGAGCGCTTCAGGATTGAATTTGCCTGCCGATGCCTCTTTCAAAGCTCTCAGGTAACGTGCTGAGTGGAACTTCTTTAGGATAATTCTCTCAATCGGCTCAGGTGCCGTTTCTTTTCTGCCCGTTCCCGTCAAAAGCCCCATTGAACTTAAAATTTCTCGAACCCTTTTGGCTCTGATTGTATTAAACGGATGCTCGGAAGGATACGGATACTTCTCGAGTTCTTCCGAATAAACAAATACCGCTTCTTTCGTCCCCAAAGGCTGCCCCCTACCTTTCTTTTTCTGCCAAATCGTATGTTACGCTGTAAACCTCACCGTCAAACTCTGTGTTAACTTTGTAGCCGGAGTTATGAAAGATTGCCAGCATAGCCTTATTGCCCGGCAATACCTTCGCATAAAAGCTCCTCACGCCGCGCTTCTTCGCAATTCGGGTAAGGTAATCCAGCAGAAAGGTCCCCATACCCTTCTGCTGCCATTCATCCTGCACAATAAAGGCGACCTCTGCCGCTTGAGTCTTCGGGTCGAGAAAATACTGGGCGATAGCAACTATTTCTTCACTGGAAACCCCGGGTACCGTCCCTACAATAGCAAGGTTCTGGTGATAATCGATATTCGTCAGTTGCTGCACGTCTTTATGAGGAAACGCAATTGTATGGGTCATATAGCGTGTCTGAACAGATTTGCTGCTTAGTGAATACAGCATCTCAGACATCGCCGCTTCATCGGTAGGCCGCACAGGCCTGAAGAATATCTCTGTGCCGTCACGTAAAGTATCATACCTCTCCAGCTCTTCCGGATACCTTACCTTCTCGGTATCCAGTTCTATCTGGTCGGCGTAAATGTAATTCTGGGCCTTCGCCGCCTGAATTAGTTCTTTCCGGAACTTCGGATGCGCAATGTTAATCAGCGACAGCACTCTTTCTCTGATGCTCTTACCGTGCAGATAGGCGGTCCCATATTCAGTGACTACATAGTGAACATCGCCGCGTGTGGTAACCACGCCGGCTCCTTCGGTCAGATGAGGCACAATCCTGCTTATCTTCCCGTCTTTTGCAGTGGAGGGCATCGCGATAATTGCCTTACCCCCCCTGCTTCTGGCCGCCCCCCGAATAAAATCAACCTGACCTCCTATGCCGCTGTAAAATCTGTAACCTAATGAGTCTGAACATACCTGACCCGTTAAATCGATTTCCAGACCGACATTAATCCCAACCATCTTCTCATTCCGGCTTATTATGTAAGAGTCGTTAACATATTCGGTGGGATAAAATTCGAAAAAGGGATTATTGTCTATATAATCGTAAAGTCGCCTTGAGCCCATACAGAAGCTTGCCACGATTTTGCCGTGGTTGAGTGTCTTTTTGGCGCACGTTACCGCTCCGCTTTCAATTAGCCCTATAATCCAGTCACTAAACATCTCCGTATGAATACCAAGGTCCTTTTTATATACGAGAAACTCAGCAATCGCATGAGGTATTTGTCCTATGCCGCACTCAATCGTGCTGCCGTCTTCGACAAGTCTGGCAATATTCTCACCAATGCTGCGAAGGGTCTCGTCGGGTTCGGGTATAGCGGTTTCAATGATTTCTTCATCGTAAGGCACTAGTGCATCGATGGTATTGATATGTATGAAGCTGTCCCCGAGCGTCCGGGGCATTCTGCTGTTTACCTGCGCTATAACATACCTCGCATTGGCAGCGGCTGATTTCACAATGTCCACCGACACGCCGAGACTACACAAACCGTTTGCATCGGGCGGTGTTACGCTGATTAACGCAACATCAATCGGAATTCTGCCTTGTTCAAACTCTTGTGGTATTTCCGAGAGTAATATTGGAGTGTAGTCACCGATACCTTTGCTTAGAGTATCGCGAACGTTATCAGCGATGAAAAAACTGTTCATCTTGAACTTTTCGCGGAATTTCTCGTTGGTGTATGGAGCGGCCCCCATCGTCAGCAGATGGACTATATGGGCGTCTGTAATTCCGCTGGAATACTTGACCAGGGCTTCGACAAGATGCTGTGGTTGACCACAGCCGGTCCCTATAAAAATATGATTGCCGGATTTAACCAGCTTCATTGCCGAAGCTGCTGTCGTTATTTTTTCCTTGTACTTTTCCTTCCAGTCAAATTTCTGCATAGTCATCTTTCTCAGTTAAGCCTGTTCTACACTTATCCTTGCATCGACTGCGATTGGCGTTGTTCCTGCCGGGCCGACAACATACGGGTTTATATCCATTTCCTGAATCTGTGGAAATTCGGTGACTAATTGTGAAAGTCTCTGCAATCCTTCCGCTATTATATCTATATCCACTCCCTCTTCGCCGCGCTCACCTTTCAGTATTTTGTATGTTCTGGTGTTTATAAGCATCTGCTTTGCCTCTTCTGCCGTCAGTGGCGCCAGATAGAATGATACATCCTTTAGCACCTCAACCATTATCCCACCCATACCGAACATCATCAATGGTCCGAAATGAGGGTCGCGATGCATCCCGAGTATTACTTCTTTACCGCTTCCGCACATCTCCTGAACGAGAACCCCGAGGATATTAGCATCGGGCGCCAGTTTCGGTATCCGGTACGACATCAGGTCAAAAGCATCCATCACTTCGGTGGAGTTGTTCAAGCCCAGTTTGACGCCGCCGACATCCGACTTATGTAATATATCGGGAGACCATATTTTCAATACCACGGGAAATCCCAGTTGCTGTGCTATATTCGACGCCTGCTGCGCCGTGGTTGCAATAGAACCTCTCGGCGTCACAAATCCGTATGCTTCAAGTATCTCCTTCGAGTCCTCCTCGCTGATCTCCTTAATCCCGCGTCGCAGATGCCTCTCTATAACATTTTCGACTTTTCTCCGATTAACTGCAAACAGCTTTACAACTCGTTTGGGCCGCGTTCGCCATTTTAGATATCCAGTCATTACTTTGATAGTGGAGACAGCCGCCTCCGTAGCATCATATAGTGGGACTTTACCTTTCCTTAATATCTTTGCTGCTTCGGTAATCTTACCGGCGCCGAGAAAACAGGCGAGGACCGGCTTGGCCGGCTTCTTGCTCATTATCCTGACAATCGCTTCCGCAGTTGCAGCAGGTTCGGTCATTGCCTGAGGGGTCAGAAGCACTAAAACTACATCAACACCATCGTCGTCGAGAATAGTCTCAAGAGCAAACTCATAGCGATCGGCTAAGGCATCGCCAAGAATGTCTATGGGATTGTTAAGATTGGCCATAGCTGGCAGTTTAGCTGTCAGTTTAGCTGTTGTTTCTTCACTCAGTTTCGCAAAACTAAGCATTTGTTGCTCAACGGCATCAGCCGCCATAATGCCGGCGCCGCCGGCATTGGTGATAATGATAACTCTCGAACCTCTGGGAAGTGGCTGATTTGCAAAGGCCTGGGCATAATCAAACTGCTGTCTTATAGAATTACATCTTATAATACCGGCTCGCTCGAATACACACTCGTAGGCAATCTCGCTGCCGGCAAGACTGCCGGTATGAGACGATGCTGCTTTCGCCCCCGCCGATGTATTGCCGGACTTCATTAGCAATATAGGCTTTTGCTGTGAAATTTGCTCTGCCTGGCTGACAAAAGTATTGCCGTCAACAATGCTCTCAAGATATCCCGCAATGACCCGCGTCTCGGTATCGTTGGCAAGTGCCTTTATAACATCAAGCTCATTAATGTCCGCTTTATTGCCTATACTGACAAGTTTACTGAACCCGATGCCGTTGGCATTGGCCATATCAAGAATAGCCGCCTGCAACGCACCCGATTGTGACAGATATCCTATCGTCCCAGTAGCGGGCAACTCCCCCCCAAAGCTGGCGTTTAGTTTGTTCGCCGGTACTATCACCCCAAGACAATTCGGACCGATTACCCTAATGTGCCCCTGCTTTGCTATCTGAATAACACGCTGTTCAAGCTCCCTGCCCTCTTGGCCGACCTCTTTAAAACCGGATGTAATAATGATAACCGCTTTGGTTCCAACCGTTGCACACTGCTGCATAACCGCCGCAACTCCCTGTGCAGGCACCGAAATAATCACAAGTTCAGGCACCTGCCCGATAGATGAAAGGTCTGGATAACACTTAAGCCCTTCTATCAACTCCGCCTTTGGATTGATTGGGAATATGCTGCCTTGGTATCCTGCTTCGAGCATACTTTTGAGAATCTCATAGCCGACTTTGCCTTTTGTTCGGGACGCCCCGACGATAGCTACAGAGCCTGGATTGAAAAACTTCTTTAGAGCCATATTAGTCAGTAACCTTTCTGAACATAAAAAATAGTTCTTAAAGGCAAACTATACTACTTCATATCAAGGTGATTTGCAAAGCTATTTATTCGTTAGCCCTGTCTCGATTTTATTAAACTGGTTTTCTAAGTTCGGGTATGTCCGGCTCGATATGAACAGTAATATTAACCGGCTGAGCTATCTGCTCAGCTACTGCTTTTTCCAGATTTTCAGCTATTTCATGGGCGGCGGTTATACTCAAATTGGGGTCGACAAGGATGTGCAGGTCGAGAAAAACCTCTCTGCCGACCGTACGGCTTCTAAGCTTATGCCACTGGCGTATTGAGGCATCGGCGTTAATTATATCCCTTATATGCTCAATCGTGTCCGAATCGACTGCACTTTCTGTTAGCTCATGCAGGCAATCCCCAATCACCCTTACCCCTACCAGGATAATCATCAGACCGACCGCAATAGCGGCAACATGGTCGCCATGGCCAAAGCCGAATTCCAGAAATATAAAACCTGCAACAACAGCTACCGAACTTAATGCATCGCTGCGATGATGCCAGGCATTGGCATAAAGCGCGGTACTGTGAGACTGGATGGCGGCTTTTTGTGTTACTCTATAGAGCCATTCTTTGGAAGCTATTGAAAGTATTGCAACTATAAGAACGGCAATACTTGGTTTGGTTATTTCCTCTCTTGCTATGGCCACTGTAGCATAGTACATCATACCCCCACCCACGAGAATTAAGACCAGCGCAACCAATCCTGCTGAGAAAGTTTCTGCTCGCCCGTGGCCGTACGGATGGTCCTGGTCCGGCGCTTTCGAACCCAGACGCACACCCAGCAATACCGCTACATCAGTGGCCAAATCCGAAAGTGAGTGAATACCATCAGCTATCAATGCTAAAGAACCGGCAAAAAACCCGACTACAATCTTAATGACTGACAGAGAAACGTTTACTACCAAACCAAGATATGTAATCGATTTTATTTGCTTACCGGCAATTTCCAGTTTGGAGTTGCTGTCCATCTGCAGATTAACCTAATATTTCCTTGCGGATGTTTAGAACTGCATTGATATATTTTTTAGCAATGCTTTGATTTTTCGCCTCAATTATGACTCGCATCACATGTTCGGTATTACTGGCTCGCATATGCAGCCAGCCGTCCTTGAAATCGAATCGGCAGCCGTCGGTGGTATCGAGTTTTGCATCGGTAAAGGTCTTTTTCGCTAAATCCAGGATTTGTCGGGCTTGTGTTTGCACTGCGGCGAATTTATCTTTTCTCATATAGTAGCCGGTGATTTCGCCGGCCAGTTGGCTTACGGTTTTTCCGGTCTCGGCCATCAATTGCAGCACAAGTGCAATACCAACAAGACTGTCGCGTATCGGCCCGACCCTTAAATCAATCACGCCTCCGTTGCCTTCACCCCCGATGATGCAATTATTCTCGAGCATCGCCCCGGCAACATTTGCTTCTCCGACAGCGGTACGGATAACTTGACCGCCAGCTTCCTCGGCAATGTCGTCGAGCATCCTCGATGTTGAAAGATTTGTTGCTGCTTTGCCGTTTTCTTTGCTGAAAACGTATTTGGCGGCCAAGGCAAGTGTGTACTCTTCGCCAAGGTATTTCCCGGCCTCATCAACAATTGCAAGTCTGTCGGCGTCCGGGTCCTGGGCGAAACCGATGTCGGCTTCTTTCTCTTTTACTACTCTGCAAAGGCCGGTTAAGTTTCTGGCGGTTGGTTCAGGTCTGTGGGCGAAAATACCGGTTGGTTTATCGTTTATTGCTGTAACTTCACAACCGAGTTCTGAGAGCATTTTTTTAGTAACCCTTCCCCCTGCTCCGTTGATACTATCTAAAACGGCCTTGAACTTTTTCGCCGCAATTGCCTCCTTGTTAACTATCGCCAAAACCTTGGCGATATGTGTTGTATCGGTCTGCTCATTAGAAGTTACTTTGCCGTGACTGTGTGAATCGACAATAGCAAAATGTTTATCAAAAAAATACTGCCTGATTTGTCCTGCTACATCGGCTGGCGGAGCGATGCCGTTACCGAGTAATAGTTTCACTCCATTATATTGAATTGGATTATGTGAAGCGGTAATGATAACTCCGCCGTTACATCGCAGCTCTCTTACCATAATACCGACGCCGGGTGTGGTTACAAGCCCCAAATCAATCACGTCAACTCCGACGCTGCATAATCCCGTTGCCACAGCCGATTTTAGCATTTCCCCGCTTGACCGGGAATCCCGACCGATGCACACCGATAACTTTTTCCCCTTGCCGATATGATTGTTCTTCAAAAATTTACCGAAAGCGCAGCCGTACTCAGCGGCAATTGAGGGCGTAAGATTTTCACCGACGATACCCCTCATTCCGCTGATACTTATTATTAGTTTCTCAGGCATATTAATCCAGCTTACAGACGTAAATCTCATTTACGAAATCAAGTTTTCTTATTTCTTCAACGGCTTTTGCGTCGGGTTCTCTGTCGAGACTGACGGCGAGAGTTGCTTTTTGCTCATCGGGCTTCTGCCCTACACCCATCGTGCATATATTGATTTTATGCTTGCCGCAAACAGTTCCTACGGCCCCGATAACGCCGGGCTTGTCGTCGTTAAAGATAATCAGAACCGCTCCCTGCGGAGTCATCTCTATATTGAAACCGTCGAGCTCGATAATTCGCAGCAGTTTTTGTCCGAAGACCGAGCCGGTTACCGTGCGTGTAATCTTATCGGTAACGACTTTGGCGCTGAAGCTTGCGGCGACGTCCTTGGCCTCGGTGTTTTTCGTTTCGTCGATGCTTATGCCGCGTTCTTTCGCGAGGATGGCAACATTGACAGTATTTAAGGGCATATCGAAATGCCGGCCCAATAAGCCGATTAGAAAGTTAAGAGTAATTGGTTCAACAGCCGTTTCGGCGATTGAGCCGCGATATTGGACCTCGACTTTTTTGATTCGGCCTGTCGCAATGGTGCTGACAAGTGTGCCGATACGCTGGGCAAGCTCAGTATATTGCTGCACAATTGGCGGCATGGCCCCGGCAGCAGATGGTGCGTTCACTGCATTTCGAATCACCCCTGCTTTGATGGCATTGACAAGAATCTCTGCTGCCTCGACTGCTACTTCGACCTGCGCTTCTTCGGTGCTGGCGCCTAAGTGCGGCGTAACAAGGCAGCTTTCGAACTCTTTAAAGCGGGTATTGTCAGGTGGCTCCTTGGGGTAAACATCCAGTGCAGCGCCGGCAATTGCGCCTTCAGCAAGTGCATCATAGAGCGCGTCTTCGTTAATAATTCCGCCTCTGGCGCAATTAATCAACCGCACGGTCGGTTTCATTATTTTGATTTGCTCGGCGCCAATCATATTCAGCGTCTGCTCATTTCTCGGCACGTGAACAGTGATATAATCGGCTTCTTTGAAGATTCTTTCGAGATTGTCTATTACCTCAACACCGACTTTTTCTGCATCAGCAGGTGCTGCAAGCGGGTCATAGCCGAGGATTTTCATATTAAGGCCTTTTGCCATTTTTGCCACAGCCATACCGATTCTGCCCAGCCCTATAACGCCGAGCACCTTGCCGTTGAGCTGATTTCCCATGTATTTTTTTCTGTCCCAGGCTCCGCCTTTTAGACTGTTACACGCAGGGACAACATATCGGCTCATTGCAAGCATTAAAGCCATTGTATGTTCTGCAGCGCTGAGGGTATTGCCGCCCGGCGTATTCATAACGAGAATCCCTTTTCTGGTAGCTTCCGGCACATCGATGTTATCTACTCCCACTCCTGCCCGGGTGATGGCCTTTAGTTTACCGGGATTGGCCAGGACTTTAGCGGTAACTTTTGTGCCGCTTCGGACAATCAGGCCATCGTATTCGCCGATAATCCTGGCAAGCTCGTCCTCGTCTTTGCTGATTTCGGTTTTAACAACGGCTTCAACGCCGTCTATCGAATTAAGCAAGTCAATTCCTTCCTGTGCAAGCTTGTCTGTAATTAGAACCTTAATCATTACTGTTCTCCAAAAGACCTTTACTTTTTTCCGTCATTGCGAACGAAGCGAAGCAATCTCATTTCATCAACAACTAACGACCATCGACTAACAGCTAAATTGTATCTATTTTTATAAAAATAGCAAGGTTTGAAAATCTACGGTCATATCCTCCCCCAAGAGCGCAAAACTCACCACCACAATTGAAGAGTTGTACACTCAGCGATTTTCTCTCTTCTTCAAAGGTTATCCAGGTCTACCTGCTGAATCTGCGCCAAAGGCCGACCGCACCTGTACCGATAAGACCAAGCAGCAATGCCCCAGGAGCAGGAATTAAAAGAACCACATTATCCACATTAACTGTGGTGAGCGGAGCATCATCGTCGGCCGAAAAGGCAAAATACAGAAGTGCATTTGAGTCATAAGTGCTGGGGGGGATATCAAGCATGATTGTTATGGTATTGGGTTCGCTTGGGTAGTAGAGTGTCACATTCATCGTATCCCATAAAACAAGACCTGTGCTGTCCCAATAAAAAAAGTTTGGGTCTCCTATTAGTGGTAAATTTGTACGTCTCGTTAGTCCCGCCTGAAAAGTATTGGAAATCGAAGGAAAGCCCTGTAATAGGTGCTGAAATGGTAAATTTTTGGCTGAGTGTTCCAAAAAGTGAAGAACTCTCAGAAAAAATTGCTTTACCATCATAAGCGAAGACACTACCTCCGGGGTAGACCGTCCAGCCGTATAGGTCTGGTATCGAAAAATCCCCATTTACAATTCCTGTTGTCGTAGCGAAGGCCGTCAGCCCTGTTAATGCAATGACAATAGCGCCGAACCCCACCCTCTTGAAAAACCCTTTTCTCTTCATCCTAAACTCTCCTTAAATATAATAGTTCAATCTCCGCCTAAAATTCTACAGCAAGAATATACTTCCCTGTTTTCTCCTGCGGCCTACAATATCCCCCCATTTTATCCTCCCTGATTTGAACATTTGGTATTCTCCTCTTCGCAAAAGCTATTCGCAAGCAAAAAAATCCAAAAAATTTAATTTTTTATTCTGTCCTCCCCAAATATCCTACCTTCCCCAATTTAACTAATCCTGTGGTTTTACACAGATTTAGTGAGCTTGTAAGTCGCTTGCCGCCTGGTTCCCGTCCCCGAAGCCGATAGTAATTCTCTTGATATCGGCCATATTCACGTCGTTAAATCACTCAGCCCTTCGATTCTGCTCAGGGCGGTGAGCTTGTCGAACCCGCCGGATTCATTACTCTTCCCATAAATAATATGCTGCCCGACCGGTTGTCCTTAATAATAAATATAAACGGATGGTCGGCACGGAAAACTGGTACATCGTGAATGCCCCACACTATAACAACACCTGTTCCTGCTGCCGCCTCTGTGCCTTCCTCATTAACTTCAATCCATGCCTTATGGAAAACATTTGAAATCCATAAATTTCTTTTGCCGTTTATACCTGAAAAATCAGCTTTTTCGGGATTAAAGGCATCGGGCATTCCCAATGCAATGAGGGCATTATTCAGAGAAAAACTCCCCCAGACAATCTTGAATTTAGGGAAATATACATCAACCGTTGTATCCTTCATTTTTGACAGTAAACCATCGAGGGTTTCGGCTGTAATAGAGCCTTCTAATTCTTTAATGCCTTCTGTTTCTTTTGGCAGAAACACCAACATACTTAGCTTATTATCTTTATATGGCAATTCAAGAACCTGCATCTTTTCATTTTCATAATATTTAAACTCTTCTTCCAAACGCATCAGAGGGACTTTGACTTTATCATTGGCAGAGATAGAAAAATCTGCAATTTCAGTATCCTTTTCTTCAAATTTTGTCTTCCATTCGCCTTTGAAATATATTGCGTTGGTAAGAACCAGCACAGTATATTCATCAATACCTTTTGGCGGTATGAGGTCTTTAATCTTTTCTTTCGTTTTTTCCTCAACCCACGAATTGATTATTTGTCGGGACTTCTCCGTTTCGTTAACAAAATCAAGCAGAGTAAAACCTGCCCCATAATAATTCTTGTTCAAATCCAGAAACTCCTTCAAAAAGGTTCGACCTTTTTGACCCCAAAGAGCATTTGCAAGCAATATCTGGTAACCTCGTGATTTATCATCTTGAACAATCTGCTTTTGCAAGGTGCTGAATGCAATATGCAGACGCTGACCGGGTAATGTAAAATGTAGCGTTTCCGCCATTTGCTTTTCTGTATTGCCACGCGCGCCTGCATAAGTCATCGCAAGGGCCGTTGAAAGGCTGTATGGCGAGAAAAATAAATTCCCGTTGGGTTCACCCTTGGGTTTTGTTGCATTTGGTTCATTGCTCAATTTGCCATACAGGTCAAAGGCAAAATTGGTATTTCCGACTATCGCCTCTTTTATGTCGTTACTATCAGCGTTACGATTTGGGTCAACTGCTCCATAACAATTGATACCCGTTACAAAATAAAGCACAATCAGTATAAATGCTGTAAGGCGTACTGTGTGTAAAACCTTTTTCATAAAAATACTCTCCTTAATTGTTTCTTAAAAAGATGTCCCAAATATTCCCATGTCCTTTCAACCTATAATTGTTCACAGGGTCTTGTGGACCAAAATTCGTTTGTTGGTTGATAACATACGTCAATGCATCGTAGAGACTATCTTCTTCCCCTAACCTCTCCCACTCAAGCCTGGTCCACTTTTGATATTCATCTTCTGGTGCTGGCGGAGGCTGGCCGATTGGGATTGGTCCCCACCATCCTTGGTAAACTTGGCTTTTGTCGGGGTTGTACATATATAATGCCCAGCTCATATCAGATTCAGGTCCATCGAAGGCGATGCCGGTTTGCCCCGGCTGACCTTCTACTAATCGGCCGTTGGATATTTTTAACCGACCCGAATAACAGGCATCAAAGTAAGCGAACTCCAAGTTAGTAAAACCTATTATTGAATAAAAACTATTTACTTTTCTTTCCCAAGACCCCAAATTTCCGCACCAGGAAGGTGCCCCGATATCAGATTGTTTCACAGAAACAATGGGGCCGTCAGATAGTTCTATATTTGTTCTTAGAACCCCCCAAGGTGATAATTACCATGTGTACCTACATAAATATATTTGATAGGATTATAGAATACATATAAGGAGATATTATCGTAAGTAGCATCTCCAATTAACCTTTTCTTTTTTATTCCCCTATCATCAAAAGCTTTTTGAACCGCCATTACTTGCCTTATATTAATACGATAGAAATCAGGGTGAAGAATGATTAAAGCCTTGATATCACCTGAACGAGGCCCGGGTTCTGCCGGGTCTGGTATTTTCATAATAGCCCCTACACCGCTTTTATTAAAAATTATATAATCAATCTCATGCCGGCCGGTAATCTCTGCGGGAATAGAATTGAAAAAGCTGACTCCGTTATAATCCTGCGACCACACCAAATTTCCGCAGTCCGCATACACATTAATAGAAACATTTCCATCAGATGGATTAAACGCCGAGAAATACAATGGTTTGTTCGGCTCGTAACTTTCGGGTAACATGCAATAATTCAACGGACAAGTAAACGCGGTATCAGTGATATTCGAGCATGTAATGTGGCAGTCGTTGTTAACGCTTATTGTTTTAAGTAGATGCCCACCTCCGCCAAATTCTGATACATCCATACCGAATGGATATCCTTCCCTGAATCCGAATATTTCCCCTACATACTGCCCATCAGCCAGTAGGAATATCCTCTGAGTATCGGGTAAAAATCCATCTGCCCCAAACTCAACGAAACCGTTATTGCCATCCCCTGCAATCTGAAGCTGTATGTTCGGCTCTGCCGCCTTCAGCCATTCATCAGCCATTATTTTCAGGTCGTTAATATCGTAGCTCGCTTGCCATCCGTCAGCAAGGATTGCAAAATCCCTGAAATCGACTGTATTACTGTCATCCAGGTCAGCAGGACTTCTGCCTGCATTTACATAACTCCAGTTAATAAAATGAAAGCCTATATCAGCCACGTTCGAATCAGGCGCCCAGTTTACATCGGTTGCTTTGCCTATAATATACGGAGATTGCTCGATATACCGGTATCCTGCATCAATCAACGGGCAATCCTGCTTTAAAAAGTATGGATAGCATCGATAGCCATTAACAAACGGGTCCTCATCCAGATAAACCGGGAATTCGTTGATAGGATTCGGAGGGGCTTCGGCTTTGCCGTACCTTAAAATAATATCGTCGAAGTACACTGTGCCGTCGCTTTCAGCCTGACTCCCGTCCCCGAAGCCAATCGTAATCCTCTTGATATTAGCAAGATTCACGTCGTTAAACTCCGCCAGCTCAATATTCCATACATGCCACCATCCCCCTCGTAAATTGTTGGAACTGCCATTATACACTACCTTATGCTGTTGCTGTTGGGCAGGATATTCTTGATACAGCCGGATATTATCGAAGTATACTACACCGTTGTTTGCCGCCTGAACACCCTCATCGCCGAATCCGATAGTAATTTTCGCAACATTAGCTGTATTCAGAATCCTCAACTAATCCTGAGACACTTTATTTGGCTCTCCCGTCAATAATTCATCCGTCAAGCCGAGTTCATCGAAGTATGCTTTTAGTTGTTTCGATTCTATTTTATAGTCCTCAAGGACAGAGTTCTCATTAATACCGATTCCATGCCAATAAAACTTATCCTGAGTCAAAAAAACAATCCATCCCTTAGTAGCGTGAATGCCTTTTTCAGGGTAATTCGCCTCCTTTGCTTCATTGAATGCAATTTCGTGAGCATCTATTATTTTTTCCAGCCAATCACGTCCCTCGAATATCATCTTCGGTTCAAACGACCTGTTCAGAAGCTTCTCCGCCTCTTTTTTATCACCGAACAATGCTATTGGAGGCCAAATAAGCATTGAATCGTAACCGCTTTTAGGATGTTTATGGGTGAATATGACAATGGCCACGGTCTGTTCTTCTGGCGAAATAAAGTAGTTTTGTTTATAGGCTTGGATGCAATATTTAGCAATGAATTTGCCTAATTCACGCGACATCCACTCTTCTCCATATACTTTTGGTCCAGCTACTTCTGAAATATCCATTTCTACATGAACAATATACCTACCTTTTTTTGTAACAATCAGCATCTTTGTTGATGGTGAGACCATCCAATGAGGCCCGTTTTTCTTCACCTTCTTTATCGTCTTGTCAATTATCTTGATACACTCCGTCAGGTTTTCCTTTGAAATTGCATATCCAGAAGGCCACCACCTGACAACATCTGCAGCTCTCTCGCGGGGAGTATTGAATTTTCCCAAAAAATCATCAGGAGTATTTGCATCTCCCCAAAAATCCGATTCATTATCTTCTCCATATTCCAGACCAAATGCAGAGCAAAATCTGATACTTTCTATTCCTTCTTTCTTCAATCGCGGCCATATTCCAACTATGCTATGATATTCTTTCCAGTTCTCAGATGGTAATCCTTCGTTTTCTTCGGGTTTCTGACGAGTCCGTTCTCCGTTTGCAAAACAGAGCAAATAAACTGCAATAATCAGCGCAAGTGCTATAAATATAATCTTCTTCATAACGCTTTCTTTGACAACTTATTCTTGCCTCCTTTCGTTCTTTTATTCTATTCGATGGCAATAAAACTTGCAACCCACCTTACGAACGGATTTGGGTCGTTTGAAACCAGCTTAGTTGTTTTCAGGCCGCCTGCCATAACTGTGTTGGCGCGCACCTTCCAGCTCTCATCGGCCAAAAGTCGAGATATTTCTTCCTCACTGAATATGTACCCTGTCTTTCTTAACTGCCATACACACCACGCTCGCAATTGTTCATTTTTGCATGCAAGGCCTTGTCTCAATAGCTCAGCCGATTGCCCATCGAAATCCTGCGGAACTTCACATGGCCAACACCAAAGCTCTATAATATCTTTATTTTCTGAGCGAAGCATTATCTTCAAAACCGCCTCAGCGATATCTCTGTCATCATATATTCTGGCCGTTTCATGTATTGGCCGAAGTGTCTCGCTCACATCTTCTAGGAATATTTCACCGTTGTGTTTTACATGTTTAGGTGGTTGCCATTCTTGCGCCTTTGCGAGGTATGCCTTGATAACCTCTCTGGCCTGAGTTGTTGGTAGCAATGTAATACTCTTGAGGAATTCGTTGTCTCTTTTTAACTGTGTTATATCGCTGCGGGCAATATAATCCAGAAACCTCGCCCCTGCCTCGTTTGGCTCCGAAATACAGGCCAGGGCGCGTATAATATCACTTTTCCATGCGGGTATGTCCCAGTAATGACTCTGCTTACTTGGTCTCTGTGGCTGGCCGTTCTTGAGACGCGATTCGAGCAGCTCCTCTAGCTTCGCCTTGACGCGAACATCGCCAAGTTGGGCTCGGCTTACTAGCGCAAAATCCTGCTCAGGATTTTCCATAGCATCAGTGAGTATATTCGTTACATCCCGTCCGCATCCCTGCATCGCAGTGATAATATGTCCATCATTGAGTTTTTGTATCACCAGATCCTGTTCGATTGAACCTTTCAGGGACCAACGTGAATTAGGGTAAGTAAACCCCTTGTTTTTAGTAGTGTTTATCACTGTTGGCAAATCCTCCGGCATAACAAGTGGCATTAATTTCCAGAAATCCATTAATTTAAAATCGTTTGAATCGAATCTCGCCAGGACTTCTTGATAGCTTGTCTCATCAGCAGGAGCTAAAGTTGATTTCGGATAGTAAGTATGCGACTGCTTTATATACCGAGCAAAGATAGGAACTGAAGCTGCTAAAAACAGCCAGTGAATAATAATAAATGGCGCAAGAAGCTTAATAGCCCTGACGCGAATCGCTGCCGATTCAGACCCCCCGCCGAAAACGCCTCGTAACGCCTTCATAAAAGGTATTTGGTCCGACGGCTTGTTTAAGATAATCACCATGCATATCAACACAAACAAGACTGATAGTATTTGGGGAATGTAGGCGTATGAACTCGCCATAGCGGTCAAAACACCTAACGGCATCGCTGCCAGTATTCCTTTCGCAAATCTTGATTTGGAAATCTTTGATACAAGCATTATGATGAGCAACACGAAGATGAAGACAACTTTCAGCAAAAGCAAACGTATCCGTTCAGGAGAAAAATGCATAAGTATGCCAAGCAGACTGGCTGCTATTGCTGAAACAGCAATGGCTAAGATTAATTTTAACAACATCCTCTTCCAGAAGGTCATCTCACGTACTCTGGGCCGACTGACTAACCATATGAATAACGCTGCCAGAACTGGACAAATCAGAAACACAAACGTATGCGTTGGCAAATCAATAATGTATTTCAAGCCCAGCGGTTCTGGACGCATCATTAATGGATGCACAAAGTAACAGGTACATATAAACGTGAACGGATTGAAAAGCCGCCCGTTTACCAGGAAAAAGTAACATAGAGACACTGTTCCAAATAACAGTAGAGTTGAAAACCCCGCCTTTTGATTACCTGACCAACCGCGTACTATACAAATAGCAGCAAGTACTATACATACGCCGACTGTGGCAAGAAACATTCGGCCGTTATACAACGCAATCGGGACGACAAGAATTATCCAGTCCTCAATGACTGACAACCTGTTATAAAAATCATCTTTATTGCGTTTTTCTGTTTCCTGCGATAGGGCATATGGACAAAGCTTAAGTCTATTTTGTCGAGCACGCTCTTCGGTAATGTCTGCCCTCTGAAGCTCAAGTATCTCAGGGCAGTACCAATTACCGAAACGAAATGCAAGATAGTTATATTTACAACTCATAATGTCACTTGCTTCTTTATGACCGGCATCGAGCTGATTTTTCCCGATGCTGTTGATAGCATCGCTTATAAGCATACCTTTTTCCACTTCCCCATCCGTGAACGCCCTGTGTGCATAACGCATTAAAACGTTGTCGATGCTATGCACCCCTGCTGCCCAGTTAAACGGATTTGACAACTCTCCCACTAATTTGGGACGCAGTGATGCTCTTTCAGCTATGGCAACAGCCCGTTGATGATACTTAGAGTAAGGAAAATAAAAATTGGTATAGCTTGCTGCTGTATTAATTTCATCGAGCACAGGTGTAATGTCATTATTTCGCCGGTTGGCAAGCAGAAATGCTGCCTTGAGATAGTGATAAAGCGAATTGCCTTTATCGAGTTCTATCAGCTTTTCAGCTAGTTTCAAGGCAACTTCCTGGTCCAGTTCATTTGATCTGTAAATTTCATTGATAACCATTAACAAGAAATACTCATTATTAGGGAATTGAAGTAGATTTTCAGCAAAAGTAGACAAACGTTCATCCTTACTCCAATCATATTGTAACAACATCATATCCACGATTGCTGCTGCTTCAGGGTCGCTTCGGACGACATCTTCAGATATTAGTGGCGTGCATCTAACGAGATTGTTTTCTTGATACTTGTAATCGCGCCATAGGCAGTGATACTCACGCCAGAAAATAGACAGATTCTGTCTTTGCCAAATGCCGAGGACTATACAACCTGATATCACCGCAACCCATATTATAACTGTAAACCTACGTTTCATTTTCTGCTGTCTCTTAAGAGCTGCACTGAGTTGATGAACTCTTGAAGAACCGAAATGGCACGCTGTATGTTTTCATTGTTGCTTCCTTCTGTATTTTGGAAAACAACTAGCGCTATCGCATTATGTTATTATATACTGTCCCTCGCCGTTGTCAAGTATATTCTTGGAGAATCTGTGCGTTTGTCCCCCGGCTTTAGAAGATGTGAATTAAGAAAGCAGCTTTGCCGGCAAATTTTAAACTTTTCAGTTCTAACTATTAAATTATTCTGCTTGCCTCATTGCTTAGAGTGTCGTCTACTCTAATGGGCTCTGTCTTCTGAATTCTGATTTCTTATTACGCTCTTACGCTCTTACGCTCTTACGCTCTTACGCTCTTCCACTCTTACGCTCTTACGCTCTTACGCTCTTACGCTCTTACGCTCTTACGCTCTTACGCTCTTACGCTCTTACACTC